>Ga0066438_1000151_pt1 | contig 29134 bp, 19 predicted proteins | sample LakWasMet56_HOW8_2_FD_59526 | JGI IMG/M metagenome (GOLD analysis project Ga0066438, IMG submission 59526) | Freshwater sediment methanotrophic microbial communities from Lake Washington under simulated oxygen tension - Sediment Metagenome 56_HOW8 | ecosystem: Environmental > Aquatic >...
GCGTAGCGCTTACGATCGGTAGGATGCCTGCCGATCGGTTCATCCACCGTACCGCCTGCCGTCATGCGGCCACGCGTAATCGCCAGATATTCGCGGGTGATGTCCCGTTCCTGTAACTGTTGCGTCAAACTGTTATGAGCTTGCAAGGTTTTTGCAATCATCAATAATCCGCTGGTTTCCTTATCAATCCTGTGCACAATGCCTGCTCTTGGCAAAGTTTCCAGACTGGAATCGTGATTCAGCAAAGCATTTAACAGCGTACCGTTCCAGTTTCCTACCGCAGGATGCACAACCAAGCCAGCCGGTTTATTCACAATCAGCAGACTTTCATCTTCAAAAATGATTTCCAGCGGGATTGACTCCGGTTCAGCGGTAATGACTATTTCCGCCTCCGCGTCCAATGCTATCATTTCGCCCCCGACCAGCTTATCTCGAGGCTTGAGCGTCAGCCCGTTGACCTGCACTCGTCCGGATTTAACCCAGCTTTGTAATTTACTACGCGAATAATCCGCAAACATTTCCGCAAGCGCTTGATCTAAGCGCATACCGGCCATTTCAAATGGCACTTCTTCCGTTAATCTTGTCATAACAAGTTCTTCTGATTAACCCATTGTTAAGTTATACTCGGCGGATACTCAAGCCATCCCAAAGTATCGCAGTTATATCCAGCGAGAAAAACCCCTTATATTACAGCGTGTCGTTAGCACTATGCGATTAATTTTAATTAAATTTTTACTTATCTGTTGTTTAGGCCTGACTCTTCAAGGCTGTGAGACGCTTAAAAGCCTAGGCTCCGGCGATTCAGATACTACAGACGAATACGCCGACTGGAATGCCGAGAAATTCCGCGAACAGGCCAAAACCGCGCTGGATGCCGGTAATTATGATAAAGCAATCAAGCTCTACGAAGCACTTGAATCCCGTTACCCTTTCGGCGATGAATCCGCTCAGACCCAGCTGGATGTGGCTTACGCTTATTACAAGAATGGTGATCCTGAGGCCGCAATCGCCGCCGCAGACCGTTTTATCAAAATCAATCCGCGCAGCTCCAGCGTTGATTACGCTTATTATTTAAAAGGCCTGGTTAATTACAATCGCGGTATAGGCTTCATCGATCGCTTCCTGCCTACCGATACGTCACAACGCGATCCCGGAAATGCTCGTGATGCCTATGACAATTTTGCCGAACTGATCCGCAGGTTTCCAAGCAGCAAATATGTACCCGATGCTCAACTACGCATGATCGCGCTCAAAAACAATCTGGCAATGTATGAAGTCCATGTCGCCCGTTTTTACATGAAACGCAAAGCTTATGTTGCTGCCGTCAACAGAGCGTCTACCGTCGTTGACAAATACCAGCGCACGCCTGCGGTCCCTTTCGCATTGCAAATCATGCAGGAAGCCTACACTAAGCTTGAATTGCCGGATCTTGCCAAAGATACCGCCCGAGTCTATGAGTTAAATTATCCGAATGGCCCGCCGGTACCTGAGCATAAAGACTCGACCTTTTCGCACAAGGTTTGGGATTTTATCGGCTTGGAAAAATAGTTGTTTTTAGATCAAAGAACTTTTCACCACGAAGGCACGAAGATCACGAAGGAAAATATAAAGCTTCGCGTTCTTCGTGCCTTCGTGGTGAAGATTTTTAAGCCTCAATACAAATCCACCGGATCGACATCCAACGACCAACGCACTTTTTTTGCCTGCTTAAGCTTTTCAATTTTCGGCATCAGCACATCAAGCAACGCATGCAGCTCCGGCCGCCTGTCGCTTTGAAACAGCAGTTGGTAGCGGTAAAGTCCCGCACGTCTGGCCATCGGCGCGGCAACCGGCCCCAAAACTTGGGTATGACCTTTACTATGCTCTTGCGCCAATTCAACAACCGCATGCAAAAACATCTTCGGCATATCAGTATCTGTAGCCTGCGCTCTTAATAACGCCTGATAACTGAACGGCGGCAATGACGCTTCTTTGCGCTCCGCTAACGCGGTTTTGGCAAAACTGCTATAGCCCTCTCTGATCAGCGTTGTTAATAAAGGATGATCAGGCTGCCGGGTTTGCATGATAACTCTGCCGGGCTTTTCCGCACGCCCGGCACGGCCTGAAACCTGCACAATCATTTGCGCCATTTTTTCGGGAGCATGAAAATCAATGCTGAACAGGCCGCTGTCCACATCCAGTATCGCCACCAAAGTCACATTGGGAAAATGGTGGCCTTTCGCCAGCATCTGCGTACCCAAAATAATATCCACCGTGCCTTGGTTGATTTGTTGCAAATAATCTTCCAATGAACCTTTGCGCTGAGTGGAATCCCGATCCAGACGAACAATCGTTTTATCGGCAAATAACTCCGCCAACACTTTTTCTACCCGTTCGGTACCCAGGCCCAGCGGCGTCAATTCACTTGCCTTGCAGGCGGGACAGTCTCTTATCAGGCGTTGTTCATGTCCGCAATGATGGCAACGCAATATCCCTTCATCATGATGAATCACCAGATTAGCGTCGCAACGCCTGCAACGCGCAACCCATCCGCAGCCGTGGCAGATCAGGGTCGGCGCAAAGCCGCGCCGGTTTAAGAATAATAATACCTGTTCATTTTTTGCCAGGGTTTTATGAATCTCTGCAATAAGCGCTTCGGACAAACCCTCCTGCATCCTTTTGTTCCTGATGTCCAGCAACTGCAAGACCGGCGCAGTTGCATTGCCTGCTCTTTCCGGCAGATGCAGTAAACGGTAACGTTTGTTATCGACGTTATGCAGAGTTTCCAGTGCCGGCGTTGCCGAACCCAGTAATACCGGAATATTTAACAGCTTGCCGCGCACCACGGCGACATCGCGGGCGGAAAAACGAAAACCTTCCTGCTGCTTGAACGAGGCATCATGCTCTTCATCGAGAATGATCAAGCCGGGATTCTTTAGCGGCGTAAATAGGGCGGACCGGGTGCCCAATAAAATGGAACATTCGCCTCGCTGCATTTTAAGCCAGGCACAAGCTCGCTGCCGGTCGGTCAATTTAGAATGTGAAATGGCAATGCTGACAGTAAATCGTTGCCTGAACCGTTCCTCAAGCTGGGGCGTCAGGGTAATTTCCGGCAACAACACCAACACCTGCTGCCCCCGTTCCAGCACGGAGTGAATAATTTGCATATAGACTTCGGTTTTACCGCTGCCGGTCACTCCTTCCAGTAAAAAAACGCCAAACTGTCCCAAGCTATCGCATACTGCCGTTATCGCCGCTTGCTGCGGCGGATTACATTGCAGAGCATTACTCCTTGTTACCGGATGGGTGCCCCCTCCGGCTTTGCTCAGGGTAAAATCTGTGCCGGATTCCAAGGCCGCAAGCTGTAGCAATTGCCTGTCTACCAGCTGTTTTACCGAAGTACGCCAGTTTTGATTCCATGCGGACAATTCCGCTTCGGATAAACAACTTTGATGTGCCTGGAATTTTTCCAATACGCTTTTTTGCTTGGGCGTCCGCTTCAACAGCTCGCTATCGATAGCTTTGCCTGCTTCGGTCAAAGCATAACGTTTTTCCGTTTGAATAACGGCTGACTTTCCTTGACGTAGCGCTACCGGGAAAGCAGCACTGAAAACCTCGCCCAACGGATGATGATAGTAACGACTGGCCCAATGCAACAGCGCCATATCTTTTGTTGATAGTAGCGATTTCTCATCCAGTATCCGTTCGACGCGTTTTAATTTACCGACGTCTATATCGCTATGTTGAACGCACTCGACCAGAATGGCGATTTTTTTAGCCTTCCCAAAAGGCACTTCGAGGCGAATGCCCGGTTTGATATGGGTCGGCTCAAATTGTTCTGGGGCAAGATAATCAAATAGCCGATAAACAGGAACGGCAATGGCAACCCTGAAAACCGACTCACTCCCGCTTTGCAACTTGGCCATAATATTTGAATTATTTTTGATGTTTTAAGGCTAAGTGATTATACGTATTAAAGTATTCGAGTTACCCACAGTATCTGTGGATAACTCTGTGGAAAAATCGTTTTTAACAACCCTTACTAGCGGTTTTTATTAAAGTTTTGTTAAAATGGACACTTTTTACACATCATTTTATTTCTTTAATTTTCAAATACTTATTATTTTTTATAGCGTAAATATCAGCTGTTTTGCTGTTTACGTTCTGATTTTATTTAACACCCGCACAATTTGTGGATTGTTTCGCAAATTCAGTCCGGTGATAGTCACATGTGATATACAGCCGTCAAAAAACGATGATCTATATTTATCGGGGTTTGATGAATTTAATCGTCATCCGGTCGCTTTCGCCAATGGCCAGATATTTCTTTTTGTCTTTATCCTTAAGTTTTAAAGCAGGCGGCAAAGTCCAGACGCCTTCGGGATAATCCTTGGTATCTTTACTATTGGCATTGATTTCGGATTTATCCAGAAACTCAAAGCCTGCATTTCTTGCCAGCGCAATCACATAATCCTCACTGACATAGCCGGACACAGCCTTGGTATCTTGCGGCTTTAACGTTGAGTTTCTATGCTCCTCGACGCCTAAAATACCGCCGGGCTTTAATGCCTTGTACATCGAATTAAATACCGCTGCGGCCTGGCCGCCTTTCATCCAGTTATGCACATTACGAAATGTTAAAACCCTGTCGGCCGAACCATCCGGGGCTATTTGCAAAAAATTTGGCGGCTGCAATACGGTTAACTCGACTTTATCGTAGATTTTCGGCTGACTTTTTATTTTTTTAACAAAGTCATGCAAGTTCTTTTTAAAATAAGGCTCTTCGGCATCGGCTGAAAAATGCGCGGCATACAGTTTGCCGTGATTTTTTAGATAAGGCGCAAGAATTTCCGTGTACCAACCTTCACCCGGCCAAACTTCGACGACCGTCATATTGTCCTTAACGTCAAAAAATTCCAACGTTTGTTGCGGATGCCGGTATTTATCCCGTTTTTTATGCTCGGCAGAACGCTGTTCTCCGGCAATGACCTGATGTAACGAGCTGGTTTTTTCTGCGGCTTGCGACAATGAAAAACTGCTTGCCAGCAAAAGCGCCAATAAAATACTTTTCATATCATTTATTCCAAGGAGTAATTGTGTAGAGGGAGACAATCCTGACAGATCGCGCATTCTTTTATCAGCCAAGCAGAGCAATCCGCACCTGCAACTAAAAGCAAGACCAGTAGGTTTGATTGCGGCCTCTGTCTTTAGCTTCATATAAAGCGGCATCTGCGCGATGCATCACCGCTTCGCCATTCATATCATCAGCCAGTAACGTAGCGGCGCCGATGCTGACCGTAATTTTCACAGGGCCTGTTTTATGATCGACAACAGCCTCTGCCACTTGCTCGCGTAACCGTTCCGCCATTGTCAGGGCGTCTTTCTTGCAAGCTCCGGTTAACAAGATGGCGAATTCTTCACCGCCGAGGCGCGCCGGTATATCTATGGCGCGGGAAGTCTTGCGCACGACTTCGGCAAACGCTTTTAATACCGCATCGCCGGTAGCGTGGCCGTAAGCATCATTGACCCGTTTAAAATAGTCCAAATCCAGCATTAACAATACCGATGAATAATGGGGCAATCGCGCCACTTTCGCTCTTTCCCGCTCCAATTGCTCCAAAAATACGCGGCGGTTAAATAATCCCGTCAAAGGATCGGTGCTGGCAAGTTTTTGCAATTGCGCTTCCATCTCCTTACGCTCGGTAATATCTTCTTTAATGCCGATAAAATGGGTAATTTCGCCGGTGCTGCTTTTTACCGGCGCAATGCTAAGCTCTTCATGATACAGGGTACCGTTTTTGCGCTTATTGATCAGTTCGCCGCGCCAGTGTTGACCGACTATAAGATCAGCCCACATATCCTGATAAAATGCCTCATCCTGAAAGCCGGATTTGAGCAGTTGATTCGGCTTATTGCCCACCGCTTCTTTCGGGCTGTAACCGGTTAATCGACCGAAAGCCGGGTTAGCCCATATCACCGTCGCGTATTTATCGGTAATAACAATACCGTTTGCCGCGGCTTCCAATGCCGCTATCAATAAATTATTCCGCGCCTCCATGTCGGTTCGCAACAGCGCGTAACGAATCACCCGAGCCAGGCCGTCATAACCAAAATCGCCTTTGACCATGTAATCCACGGCTCCAGCCTCCAGCGCGGTCAATGCAAAATCGGTATCGCTGTGTCCGCTGAGCACCACAATAGGAATATCCATGGTCATGCTGCGCGCACTGTGAACAGTTGCCAAACCTTCTGAATCGGGTAATGTCAAATCCAACAACATCACATCAAAAGATGAGTCCGCCAAACATTGTTGTGCTTCACTAAGCGATTGCGTCCAGGTTACCTCAAAACGTCCGCTCTGAGTTTGTCCCAATTTCGTTTTTACCAGATACGCATCGCCGGCCTCGTCCTCTATCAGCAATACTCGAATCGTCCCGAACCGGTTCATAGCTTGCCATCTTGCGGCAAACGCACCAGGCTAAACCAATAATCGCCAATCTGCTGAATAGCCTTAACAAACTGCGGCATATCTACAGGTTTGGTGATATAACTGGTCGCACCGAGCTGATAAGAATATACGACATCTTTTTCAACATCGGAGGTCGTCAACACCACCACAGGAATGCCTTTAAAGCGTTCATCGGCCTTAATGACGGTTAAAAATTCACAGCCGTTCATGCGCGGCATATTAAGGTCGAGAAAAATCAAATCAGGACGCGGCGCATCGACATATTTCTCTGTTCTGTTTAAAAAATCCAGTCCTTCGCGTCCATCAACCACATGATGTAAGTGCGCCAGCACTTTGCCTTCTCTTAACGCCATTTTTACCAAATACGCATCCGAAGGTTCATCTTCCAACAGTAAAATTTCAACGACGTGAGGATTACCGATATCGCTCATTATTAAATCTCTTATGCAGGTTGAGTTAGCAATAGCGTAACCCGACATTTATTCAGGTAAATCAAATAAAACAGTAGTCCCGCCACCCTGCGTTTCTTTCAAGCTGACAGAACCGCCGCAACTTTCAACGATACGCCGTACAATTGCCAAACCGATGCCTGTGGAGTTTTGATTATCATGCACCTGCAAGCGCTCAAACACCCCAAAAACGCGCTCCCGGTATTCTGTAGGAATACCAAGGCCATTATCCGAAACGCGGAAAACCACCCGCCCGGCCCTTAATTCACCACTAATCGATATATGCGGCGTAAGCTCAAGATGACGATAGTCTAAGGCATTGTCCAACAGAATACTGAAAATATCTTTCAGGCGCGGACGGTCAATATAGACGGAAGGAAGGTCATTGTAATCCACCTGCGCACCTGTTTTGCGGATTAACGCCGACCTCTGCTTCAGTAAGTGAGCAATAACCTCGGAAACGGCAATTTTCCCGATCATACTGCGCGCTTGGTCGGCGGCAAGATATAACTGGATATCGCGCACCAGGGCACTTTGCCGCACCGCGCCTTGTTCAATAAAATACAACGAGGCGGTCAGGTCTTCGTTTAGCAGTTCTACCGGCATTTGTTCGCGCAAGCGTTGACTAAAACTCACCAAACGCCGCGCCGGCTCTTGTAAATGGTGTGCGGCAATATAAGTAAACTGTTGCAATTCAGCATGGGCGCGCGCCAACTTATCCTCCATTTGCTTTCGCTCAGTGATATCTACACATGAACCGATATAACCAAGAAAAACTTTATCTTCGGTGTAACGGGGAACGCCGGTATCTATCAGCCAGCGATATTCGCCATCATGGCGACGCAAACGGTACTCCATGGAAAAACTTACGCGCCGGTTAAAAGCCGTTATATAAAGATCAAGGCAGCGTTGATAATCATCAGGATGTACACAGTCTGCCCAGCCGTTGCCTTGTTCCTGCTCCAAAGTACGACCGGTAAATTCCAGCCAAACCTTATTGAAGTGATAACAGAGTTTATCAGTATCCGATTGCCAGATCAGCACCGGCGCCGAATCCGCCAATAGCCGGAAACGTTGCTCACTCTCGCGCAATTCTGCGGTCAGTTTATGAGCTATTTTCGAGGCATTGATGCTCATATTAAGATAAAAACGCAACAGCAAAAACAGCAGGAAACTGCTCAGGATTCCCGCTCCCAGCATAATCCACAACTTGCTGTAATCATAGATACCTTGTGTACCGACAACCTGCTCGAACTGCAATGTCCACACAGTGCCGTTAAAATCGATCATTATTTCTTTGATGGACAATGGCCGGACAGTCTCAACATAAGACGGTTCTGCGTTGTCATACAGCAACTTATCCGCTTGCACAGAGGGGCCGTCATAAACGCGAAAATGTACATGCGTCGCCGTTTTACCTTCAACATTCGGCACCAGCTGATCAAGCAGATCACCCATACGAAAAGGGCTGTACACCCAGCCCGACAATGCAGCCCGACGTTGCTCGACAGTATCGAGAGGTCGGCTTTTTTGATAGACAGGCGCATACATCAACGTACCCGCCTGCGCATTTTCTATCGATTCCTGTACCAAAGTCACCTTGCCCGACAGGATAACTTCATTTTTATCTCGTGCCTGTTCCATTGCCGTACGGCGCACCGGTTCGGAATACATATCATAGCCGAAAGCGCGTAAATTCAGCCCGTTAAACGGTTCCAAAAAAATGACCGAAGAATAAACATCGCGCTTACCTTCAGGATGCACCGTATATTCAGGAAAGCCTTCAGCGCGTAGCTGCGCCTGATGTGCGGCTAATTGTCCGGCCGGAATCCACACTGAAAAGCCCAAGCCCTGAATACCGTTAAAATGTTCATCAGCACGTAAGCGCTGGACATAACGATGCCATTCCTGACGCGTCACGGTATCCGATGAGTCGAATAGCGCGGCGCCTCCCAATAATGTCTGCTTATGCGCATCAAGCCGTGCCTCTACTTGTAACCGGATCTCATCACAGTAAAAAGCAAACTTGCGATATTCGTCGTGCTCTATGTCGTGTTTCATCCAATAGCCGGCAAACCCCGTACCGAGCAGCCCGATCAGTAATAACATCCAGGGCAGCATGAATCGCAAAGAGCGTTTGGCTAACAGTCTCATTATTTTTTACGCTTGTTCCCAAACTCTAAATTCGCATAGCAGGAAGTGGCATAGCGATATTATTGATCATATTTCTATTCCGGATTTACGGCATTGACAAGGGGCAATTCAAACCAGAATAGACAACCTTGCCCCTCGCCCGCCGATTCTACGCCAATGCCGCCCCCGTGATGTTCGACAATTTTACGGCACAAGGCCAGGCCGACGCCGGTACCTTCAAAACGACTGCGGGCCTGTAACCGGGAAAACACCTTAAACAGACGGTTTACTTGACTCGGCTCGATACCGATACCGTGATCGCGCACCTCCACCCGTAATGATCCGGCATGGATTGTTCCATGAATATCCACCTGTGGCGGCTGGTCTTCTTCGTGATATTTAAGCGCATTACCCACCAGGTTTTGTAACAGCCGCGTTAATTCATCGCGGCTGGCAAATAATTCAGGCCAATCGCCGGTTACTTTAATTTCCCCACCGCAAGCGCTGAGCTCGGGCTTAAGAAAAGCCAACGCCTCATCTAAAGAGGCCTTACTGCTGATCCATGTTTTGGCTTCAAATTTACGCCCTATCCGAGAATAATCCAGCAACGATAAAATCATTGCATCCATACGTTTCGCACCCTCCCTAGCAAAATTGAGAAACTGTTGCGTTTCTTCATTCAATTGGCCGGCCAATGCGTTTTCAATCAAGGATAAATAACTGCTCACCATGCGTAACGGCTGGCGCATATCGTGGGACACCGCATAGGCGAATTGTTCCAATTCGGCATTGGAACGTTTTAACTCGGTTTCTGCTCGTTTGTATTCAGTGATGTCTTCAACCATCGCCATGACATAATCAAGCTCACCGCTGGCTTTACGTAAACCACGCACCACCAATTTGGTCGGGATAACTTTTCCGGTACGACTGACAAAGCGTTTCTCTAGGGCATAACCATTGATTTCATTAGCCAATAACCTTTCAAATTGCTCAACATCGGCGGCTAAGTCTTCGGGATGGGTCAACTCCGCCCAAGTCATTTGGCGTAAGGTTTGTTCTGAATATTCCAGCATTCTGCATAAACATTCATTAATTCGAATCCAACCCTTTTCGGGTGAGGTAATCGTTAACCCCACGAGATCCAATTCATAAAATGCCCGCAACTGCTCTTCGCTGCGATGCTTTGCCAGTTCTGCCTGTTTGCGTTCGGTGATGTCATACAGCACCACTAAATGCTCGTCCTTAAAAGAATCGACAATTACCGCCGCACTCGCCAACACGGTTTTAAAAGCGCCATCTTTACTGCAAATGTTAATTTCCATCGGCAAAAATGACCGGCATTCACGCTCGGCTTGTTCCAGTGCCGCTTGCCAAGTCTGAGTTACCCAATGCCTATAGTTCGGATCAGGATAAGCTTTCAGCGACCAGTCAGCCAGAGTGGGAATATCGTCGACGTTGTAACCGAAAGTTTGCACAAAAGCCTGATTCAGGAAAGTAATGTTCAACTGCCCGTTATTTAACGCCATCGGTACCGGGGAAGCTTCAATAATCGAACGGAATTTTGCCTCGCTGGCTTTTAGCTCGTCTTCCATAAGGTTGCGGGCGGTGATATCGCGGAGGAAGCAAAAATTGAACTCATGTCCACCGATGTGAACGTAATTGGCGTTGACCTCAATGGGATATAAGTAGCCGTCCTTCGTGCGGTGACGGGTCTTAAGCGTGATGGTGCCGCGCCGCTTGAGATCTTCAAAGTGCGGCCCCCAGACGCCGGGCTGATAATCCGGGTCCAGCTCGAAAATGCTCATTTCGAGCATTTCCTCTCTGGAATAGCCGCGTTCCGTGCAGGCCGCACGATTCACATAAAGGATACGCCCCTCGCGGTTGATCCAGAAGATGCTGTCGCCCGCGTGATCCACGCTGAATCGCATCATCTCTAACGATTCCTCTGCCTGCTTGCGCTTGGTGATGTCGCGCGCAGCGGCAAACACACCAAGGACATTGCCATTACTGTCACGGTATACGCTGGCGTTATAAAGCACGTCGGTAATCTTACCGGATACATGACGGATAGCTAATGGATAATCGGTTACAAAACCCTGGGAGAATACCCTTAAATACCCCTCGCGCGCTTTTTCAGGATCAATGAAATAATCCGCAAAATCGCTACCGATCAGGCTGTCTCTATTCACCCCGGTCACCTGTTCCGTGGCAGTATTGACATCAGTGACTTTGCCCTCTGCGCTGATCGTCACCAAGGGATCCAGGCTCGCTTCAATCAGACTGCGCGCATATTGAGAAGCGGCCTGGGCAATTTCTTCAGCTTTTTTACGCTCGGTAATGTTTTTATGGCTAATTACAACTCCGGGACGTGATCCTTGTAATGGCGATACATTCATCTGAAACCAGCGTTGCTCAGTTGGCGAGTGACACGGATACTCTAAATGAAATATTTTCCGATCCCCCGCCAGCACCTCCGTAATGCCGCTTTGGGCAATGCTTGCTTCATCGCCATAAGCTTGATTAAAGGAATTTTTACACGCATCCAGATAATTGAAGCCCAGCATATCCCGGCTGGATTCAGGTAAACCGTTCTCTTTGGCAAAGCGCCGCCACGCGTCGTTGACTGCAATAATGCCCCCCTGCGCGTCCAGCACGGTGATATGCGAGGTCAGTGAGTTAAGTATGCTGGCATTAAAGGCATCGCTGTCACGCAGTTTTTCCTCCATTTGCTTACGCTCAGTAATATCAGTCACGAAGCCATGCCAAAGCACCGAACCGTCTTCTTCGCGTTGCGGCAGAGCGTTACCGAATAACCAGCGTTCTGTGCCATCTGCAAACCTGAGCCGGTATTCATTACGCCACGGATTTAAATCCCGCGCCGATGTTTGAATAGACGCCAAATGCCCATCCAAATCATCCGGATGAACAACGGCAAATATCTTGGCGGCATCATCAACCACGTCTTCGGGATCGACCCGATAAATATCGCGCAATACCTCGCTGGCATAAGGAAGGCAGGAACTGCCATCTTTACGCAAGCGAAATTGAAACACTACGCCGGGCAATTGGCGGGCTATTTTGTGCAGTTTGTCCAGAGCCTCCTGCTGCGCCGCCTCAGCTTGTTTACGCTTGGAAATGTCGCGAATATAAGCGCTAAAAAAATAACTGTCCTGCTGTTTCAGAGCATGAACAGCAATCTCTATTGGAAACTCCGAAGCATCGGCACGTAAACCTGTCACCTCCAAACGCGTACCGATAATGTCCGATACGCCTGTCTCCATAAATCGTGACAAGCCTTGCCAATGTCTTTCCCGGTAAGCAGGCGGAACAATTAACTCTGCTGTGTCGCGTCCCAAGGCCTGCTCGCCGGAATAACCGAAGATATGCTCGGCCTGAGCATTCCAGCCTATGACATTACCATTATGGTCCATACTGACGATGCCATCCAATGACGAGTCCAGCAGTAGTTGGATACGTGCGCTATTTAATTGCAATGCAGTGAGTGTTCGCTTGAGTTCACTCACATAGGCCGCGAATGTCATCCCGACTACAGACAGGATCAACATGTACGCCCAATAATTGTAGAGATTGGCTGTGGCTATTTCCTCCGCAAAAAAACCGATTTGATAGTAAGCACCTGTTAAAGCTTGGACTGCAATCATCAATAACACGACAGTTACCCCTCGATTACCAAGACGCAGGGCCACCCATGTCACGCAAAGAAACAACCAATAACCTTTGGGCGCCTCGGTCAGGTATTCACGGAACCAACCCATGAAAACGATTTGTCCGACCAGGAAAGACAGGCCACTCAACAGCAGCGCTTCAAGCGGTTGCCTTGCCTTAAACGGTTCCCATTTTTCCTGCCACCAAGCCAACATTAACGGCGTAACCAATACAACGCCGAGCGTATCGCCCATCCACCAACGCAATACGTTTGCAAGATAATCGGCTGGGGTGATGTAGCCCGCAAGCAGGATGGACAATCCGCCGATCATCGCCCCCGCAATGCCGGCAACACCTCCCGATATAACCAAGCGCCGGTAGTCTCGTAGCGTGTGCAGGGATAAGACAGACCGGCCATTACGGGTGAGCAGCCAAACGCCCAAAAGCGCTTCCACGGTATGCGTCAGGGTGATGCCGCCAATTGCCCAAACCGAATCATTGGAGAGTGTATTAAGCGCCAGCGAGCCGAGAATCAGCCCCCGGATATAACGCCTGCCGCCAATGAGCAACACCGCCAACGCCAGCCCGGCACCCGGCCAGACAGTGCAAACGACGTTATTATTGGTGAAGTGGTGATTGATTACATAGCCGAGAAGCAGGTAGAGCAAGGCAATGCCGAGCTGTTTTAACCATCCGGTCATCATGTTTGGTCTGGCAATGGAGTCGGCAGACATCCCGACACCCTAGCGATTCACTGCTTTATAATTCCAGATCTGCAACAAACTGAGAGTTGCCAACATCAAAAAAGCCAGTAATGTCCAGGCAGGCATGCTGAAACCCAGCATCGTCCAATCCACCTTAGCGCAATCCCCAGTACCGCTGAGCATTAATTTAACTGTTTCAAACAAAGGGAAGTTTTGCAGCACATACTCCAGACCAGGGCCGCATTCAGGAACCTTATCAGCAGGCAAGTGCTGTATCCAGACATGCCGGGTTGAAATAGCCGCGCCGCACAAAGCCGTTACCGCGCCTGCAATGGCGTAAGCGGTCGTACCGCCTTGTACCGGATTATGGATAGCAGCGCTTAAAAAAACCAGCCCGGTCAGCAAGATTGCAATGCGTTGGGAAATGCATAAAGGACAGGGATCCAATCCTTGAACAAATTGGAAATAAGCGCCCATCGACAGCAAAAAAACACAACCGAGAAAGCCCAGAAAGAACCAGATCCTGGAATTAAATCTTAACCATTTCAACATGATCAACTGCCTTTTTTAAAAAATTTATTTATCGCCCCCAGCATCGGAGCGGAAACTGTACGGCTCACAGGAGCCTGTTTATTTACAATAAATTGAACATTCCATCCAGCACCAATGAATTCGGGCTGACCACGCCGATAATCTTGTTATTTTCAATAACCGGCGCCCTGACCAGATTATAGTCGGCAAATAAACGCGAACAATAGCGGATGTCCATATCGGGATGGACTGAAATGACCGGCTTACTCATAATTTCATAAACGTTAACCCGGTCCGGCGCGCGGTCTTTCGCCAGCACATGACGGGCAATATCGCCGGAATTAATCATGCCGTATTCGTCATCCTCATGGCGTTTATTAACCACCAACACCGAAGTTTTAAGCGCTTTCATTTTCCTTAACGCATCGCCTACCGTAGCAATGCCGTCGATGGTGGCGAAGTCGGTTTTCATTACATCTTTGACACGAATTACAACGCGTGGCTCAATCATATTTTGTCCTCAAGTTCATGGGTTAATTGTTCAACCTGCTGCATGACGCCAACGGCATCTTCAACATCAATTTGAATGGCGATACCGGTGCCGGGTTTGCTGTCGAATTGCGCGATTTTGGCGATGGCTTCCAGAATGTGCCGGCTCAGATGCTCTTCGACCAAAAACAACAAGACATCGCGCTGCGTTTCCAGCGTCAAGCCAAAAAAAGTTTTCGATTGTTTCATGCCTTCGCCACGGGCATTATTGAGAATGGTTGCGCCTTTAGCGCCGTGTTCACGCGCGGTATCAAGCACTAGGTCGGTTTTGTCATCTTCAACAAAGACGATAATTAATTTGAAATGCATGGTAAGCCTCAAGGTTTAGATGAAAGACTGCCTTTGCTACGCCACTGTGCGATTTGCGCGTAACCCAAGACAGCAATGATAGGAAATAGACTGGCAAAGGCAATCAAGCCAAAGCCATCCAGTAACGGGTTGCGGCCGGGAATGGTAGAGGCCAACCCCAGACCTAATGCGGTAACCAGAGGCACAGTAACCATTGATGTCGTTACACCGCCCGAATCGTAGGCCAGACCGATAATCAGCTTGGGGGCGAACCGGGTTTGTATCAAAACGATGATATAGCCCCCAATAATATATAAATAGAGTTCCGACCCCGTAACAATCCGAAAAGTACCGAGAGCTAGACCGAAACCCACGCCGATGGCGACAGAAATTCTTAACCCCCAGGCCCGGATCGTGCCGCCTGAAATTTGTTCGGCTTTAAGGGCGACAGCAAGCAGGGAAGGCTCAGCCAACGCCGTTGAAAATCCAATGCTGGCCGCAAAAACATAGACCCAGAAATAAGATTGCCAGGTGATGGCCTCAGTAACAGAATTAACACCCAAAAACTCCGGGGTGGTCAACTGCGACGCCATCAAACTGCCAAGCGGAAACAAGGCTAAATCCAGTCCCTCGAGAAAAAAAACAATGCCCAGCAAGACATAGAAGAAGCCGATAATGGTTTTTTTGGGATGAGCCAACGGTTTTCGAATGACCAGCAGCTGAAATCCGATAATAATCACAACAATCGGTAAAATATCGCGACAGGTTTCCAACAGCTTCAACGCAAAATGCATTAGCCAGTCGATCATATAGCCATCCCGTAAGCCATCACAAAAATCGTCGGCATCAATGACGCCAGGACAATAAGACCAAAACCATCGGTCATCGGGTTACGGCCTTTGATTGATGTAGCCAAACCGACGCCCAGAGCCGTCACCAGCGGAACGGTAATGCTGGACGTGGCGATACCGCCGGAATCATAGGCGATGCCGATGATCTCGACCGGCGCAAAAGGCGTCATGATGGCAACACAAACATAGCCGAAGAAAACCGGGTAATACACCGGCCAGCCCCGGATAATTCTTAATACGCCGATCAAAATAGCAAGACCGATGGACAACGCGACGGTAATGCGTAGCCCCAGCGCATAACCAGCTTTTGCCGCATCGGTTTGTTCTATCAGATGACCATTACCGGCAATATTTGCGGCTTTTTCGGCAACCGCGATCAGTGCCGGTTCAGCGACGGCAGCGCCAAATCCCAGACAGAAAGCAAAGGCCAGTAGCCAGAACAAACTACCTTTACGGGCGAGCGCATAAGCCATCGACTCGCCAATCGGGAACAGGCTTTGCTCAAGCCCCTGAACAAACAGGGTAAGACCGATAATAACAAAGAGGGTGCCGACAATTAAACTGCCGACATCGGGGATAGGCTGGTGAATGATTAAAACCTGAAATACCAAAACAACCGCCAGGATAGGCGCCAAATCCAGAAAGCTACTGAACAATTGTTTAATGAAAGGGTGTTGTAACATTAAGGCTTTTATCTGAATTCATTAATAATGCTTACGATTATCGCGGTAAAGCCGGTTACGCAACAGCTATTTTAGGTGATGCCGTGTTTAAACCCGCCCGGAAAAATTCGCTTAATCACTCATGTGCTTGAAAATCGTGGCAAGCTAACCGATACCAGAGTCAGGTTTTTCTCATCTGAAACATCCAGAGCAATTTTTCCGTTCTGAGCCTCGGCGAGTAATTTGGCCGAGTAAAAGCCCATTCTGATATCGGCAGATTTCTCTTGAGCGATAAACTTGTCGAAAAAGCTTTCCCGAATGTTTACAGGAACCACTCCCCTATTCTGAATCGTAACCTGCATGGGGTCTTCATTCAGTAGGCTGATAAGCACAATGCTTTTTGTCGGCGCCGCCTCGCAGGCATTTCTTATTAAATTATTGAATAAGGTATAACAAAGCATCGCATCACCCAAGCTTTTAGGCGCTTCCTGACCCTGCATCATGATATCAATAATCGACATCGTCACAGTGAGCTGTTTGTCAGCATAAGCTTTACGGGAAATTTCAACGAGACAGCGCAGAATCTTGTAAACATTTACCGGCTGAGCATTAAGCTTGAAAATACCTGTCTCAATTTTATAGAGTTCTGTAGACAGGTTGATCATATTCAGCATTTGCAAAGACGTTTCTTCAACTGTTTGCAATTTGTCGGCTTGTGCAGGATCCAAAGTCACATCATCGGCCAAATCTTGGACCAAACCGATAACCTCGGACAGTGGCGTCTTGGTGTCATAACGAATAATATTTTTCACATCGTCTCTTAGCCGGGCCAACTCCTGCATTGAATCGTAATCGGCTTGCAACTGCTTGTGCGCTTCCACGTAACGCAGGAAATTGCGGACACGGGGCTTTAATACCGCCGGATTAATAGGCTTGGCAACAAAATCTATCGCTCCCAGCTCCAAGCCCTTAAGTCGAACATCATCATTATTAATTGCCGTAACAAAAATCACCGGGATGTGTTCCGAACCCGAATGATTTCGCATTCGCCTTGCTACCTCAAAGCCGTCTATGCCGGGCATCATAATGTCCAGCAACACCAGATCCGGCGGATCGTCTGACTGACAGATCGCCAGTGTTTTTTCGCCATTATCAGCAATGCGTACCCGATATTCATTCTTAAACAGATTAGATAATATGGATAGATTGTCCGGCATGTCATCGACAACAAGAATTGTCGGCCGAGTGGACTTCTTCTGCTCAACGGGCTCGAGTGTGGCTGATATTTCCCGCGGTCTCCAGGACAGAACCTTTTCTATTCGCCGCACCAAATCCCGCCCCGTATAAGGCCTGATTAGAAGATCGCTGGCGCCATTGTTAATAGCTTCTTCTATACGCTGCCGGTCGGTTTTATCGGTAATCATCAGAAAGGGCAGCTTCTGTAAGCGCTCATCGGCTCGTACCTCCTTGAGCAATGCCAGTCCGTCCATTACCGGCATATCCCAGTCAGACAGCACCACGTTAACCGTTTGCGACCTTAATATGCGCAGCGCTTCCGCCCCATCTTTTGCCGTCAGTATATTTTCGTATCCCAGGGACCGTAACAGGGAATTTATGACATTGCGCATTGAGTCAAAATCGTCAACGATAAGAAAGATGAGCTGCTTTTTAAGCATTTAGTAAGTTCCTTTGCAAGGGGAAGTCAGACATTATTAGTCATGGACGAAGACAAATAGTCCGTTTTCTAAAGCGGATTGACATGTTCCCCCCGGCACATCTTCCGTTTCTGACCGGATAATTTATCAGGCAGTCGTTACATTGAATATTTGCAGCAAAACATTGCATCGCATTCATGCCAAACTATCGGCTATAGCCTTTAATTGCTGTAAAGCCTGACTGAATTCGAACTTATGGATAACCTTATCAAGCTCGGTAAAGTCGGCATCATTACAAGCCACTCTAAATTGGTCGCGCGCACCGTCGAAATAATCAATCGCAACGCTATCGTCATCGGCCAGATAGCCGGTAAGCGTTGCCAGCACAAGCTTGAAAGCATTTTGATCAAGCACCGTTGTCTCGACAGGACGTTCTGTTACGATAACACCCGGCGTCAGCTTGATATGGTTCACCAACGTCGTCATGATCGCGTCGAAATGATGCAGCGCCTGCTGTATCGCTGCCGAACCTGCATTTTTCAGGATAAGCGATTCCAGTTGCTCTGCCGCCTCTTGTGCGGTTACCGCACCGATATTGCCGACGATGCCTTTTATCGTATGCACAATACGTTCGGCGCCGATACGATCCTGGTCCGCCAAGGCCTCGCCAATGCGCGCAGCCACGTCGAACTGGCCTTGGCAAAATTGACGCAGCAGGCTTAAATAAAGTTTCTGGTTACCCACCACACGAAGCAAGCCTGCCTCGGTATCAATACCCGGTATCTGTAGCGGTTCCAAAGCGGACTGCTCGAAAACGGCAGTATGCTTAATCGGTTGTTGATCCTTCTTTATCCAGTAAACCAACGCCTGCAATATTGTATCCCGATCTACGGGCTTGATAATATGATCGTTCATGCCTACGGCAAGGCAACGCTCACGTTCCTCGACCATAGCGTGCGCCGTCATCGCGAGTATCGGTATATTACCAAAACGCGTATCGGCGCGAATAATCCGGGTTGCTTCAAGCCCTCCCATTTCCGGCATTTGTAAGTCCATCAGTATCGCATCGTAGATTTGCCGGGAACTGCTGATTATCTTCTCGACCGCCTCACGTCCATTGTTGACCACATCAATAATTACGCCGAAGCTTTCCATCTGTTCGACGACAATTTGCTGGTTAATTTCGTTGTCCTCGGCCAACAGAATGCGCACACCTTCCAAACCGCTGTAATACGGTAACGCGCTGCCTGTGGGCGCTGTACCCAAAAACTCGGTATTAGCGAAGTGGTTAACCAGCATATCATATAGCGCCGGTTCACTAACCGGCTTGACTAAAAAGCCATCGACCCAGATATCTTCCGTGCGTCGCCGCACTTCGTCATTGTTAAAAGCGGTTACTATCACCATCCGTGGTGTATCAACAAGATTGGCATTTTGCTTAATGAGCCGGGCTGCTTCAAGCCCCCCCATTTCCGGCATATTCAAGTCCATCAGTACCAAATCGTAAGGCGCGATACTATCGCAACACTCGACCGCCGCCACAGCGGCCTGACCGGAACATGCCGTGTCTGCCTCAATAGAAAAGCGCAGCAACATTTCCCGTATTATGTCCCGCGCGGCGGCATTATCGTCGACCACCAGCACGCGTAAATCGATCAGGTTCTGCGGCAAAACGCGCTGCTTGTTTGTGGCTCCGGCAGACAACCCGAACCAGGCCGTAAAAATGAAACGGCTGCCTTGGCCTACTTCGCTTTCCAAGTAAATTTTGCCGTGCATCAACTCAACGAGGCGTTTGGAGATAGTCAAGCCCAAACCTGTCCCCCCATATTTACGCGTGGTCGAACCATCCGCCTGGGAAAAGGCTTGGAATAACCGCGCCGATTGCTCCTCTGTCATGCCGATCCCGGTATCGCGCACGGTAAAACGTAATTTAACCCGGTTGTTAACTTGCTCCAGCAATTCGGCGGCTATTTCGATTTCGCCCTGGTCAGTAAACTTTACCGCGTTATTGAGTAGGTTCACCAGTATCTGCCACAACCGCAACGGATCACCGACCAGGTAACGCGGGATGTGCGCTGGGATTTTATATAACAACTCCAACCCCTTATCACCGGCTTTATATCCTACCAGGTTTGAAACGTTATCCAGTACTTCCTCTAAGTCAAAATCCAAAGACTCCATCTCTAGCTTGTCGGCTTCAATCTTGGAAAAATCCAGAATATCGTTGATGATGCCAAGCAGAGCAGTACCGGCCCGATGGGTTTTAGAGATGTAATCGCGCTGCTTGGGCGTCAAATCGGTCTGCAAAGCAAGATGCGACAGACCGATAATGGCGTTCATCGGCGTACGAATCTCATGACTCATATTGGCGAGAAACTCCGACTTAAGTTTGGACGCTTCCAATGCACGATCACGCATCAGGGCCAGCTCAACTTCAGCCAAGGCGCGATTCGAAGCCTCCAGCGCCAGCGCAACCATGGTGGCAATGGAGGCGGCAAAATCCACTTCTTCGGGCGACCAGCAATGCATTTGACCTACTTGTTCAAAGCAGACGACGCCGACCACGCTCCCCTGGAACCAAACGGCCGCATCCAACATTGACACAATGTTCAGCGGCTTTAGATAGAATTCCGCAAAACCCGCTGTTGCAGGATGCGCATAAGCGTTGTCAGCCACCAGCGTCCGCCGCTGTTGCAGGGTGGCCGCAAAATACTCGGGATAATCGGCCCGGCGCAGGCGCGTACCGGCCGCCTCCGAATCAACTGCGGAACGCGAACGGATGAACAATTGCTTAAGCTCAATCCAATCGCCGCTTTCATCCAGGTCCCAATAACCGGCCCGTTCAACTTCCAGCGTAACGGCGGCAGCACGCAGAATATCGAGGAGGGCAGCGTCAAAATCACTTTTATCATTTCGAGCCAATTCAACCAAGACATCGCGCTGAAAGCGGAGCTGTTCGGTACGTGCAGCGATCCGTAACTCCAGGTTATGATTGAGTAGATGAATATTTTCTTCGGCCAGTTTGCGTTCGCTGATGTCTCGTACATTAGCCTGTAACACGATTTCACCGTCGATTTCCATGCGCGTCAACAGCACCTCAGCCCAAAACGTCATACCGTTAAGGCGCTGATGCACGCACTCAAAAATATGGGTGCCGTTTACCAGCGCTTTTTGCATCATGGCTGCAGCTTTATCTGCCGAACAAGAGCCATCCGGCTGAAACTCCGGAGTGACAGCGGAGGGAGACAAGGCTGTAAACGCTTGTTCGTCCTGACAGCCGTACAGGGCAACCGCAGCCGGATTACCTCCCAAAAAACCCCGCGTCGGACTTAACGTCAGCAGAGCGTCACGCGAAGACTCGTACAGTATGCGGAAACGTTGCTCGCTGGCCAGCCGTGCTTCCTCGATTCGCTTACGCTTGGTGATATCGGTGCTAATCACGATGTATTGAAACAGTTGCCCGTTTTCATCCATGAAGGGAACAATGGTGGTATCTGTCCAATAATTACTGCCATCCTTGGCACGGCTACACATCTCACCACTCCAGACCTCACCTTTGATAATGGTCCGGTACATCGCGACAAAGAAATCTTTCGAATGATGACCGGAGTTGACGATACGGTGATTTTGTCCTAACAATTCTTCTGAACAATACTTGCTGATAGCGCAGAATTTATCGTTGACGTAGAGAATATGGCCTTGGGTATCGGTGATAGCAACAATAGAATGCTGATCAAGCGCGTATTTTTGTTGCTCCAGGGCAATGGCGCTCTTATGCAGTATTTGTTCGTTACGCTTACGCTCGCTGATGTCGCGGGAAACCACCAATACATTCTGGACAGATCCATTTTGATCCAGGATAACGTTCGACTGGGACTCAATATAACGAATACTGCCATCTTGCAGCAGATAGCGGTATTCGGTGCGCTGGCCACAACAGGAAGAGACCACTTCCTGAAAAATGCGTTTAACTTTCTCCCGGTCGTCAGGATGAACGTACTGGAAAGAATCCTCTACCCTGCCGCTACTGTCAGCAAGAATGCGTTGGTAAGAAGGACTGTTATAGAGACGGCGCCCTTGAGTATCCAGTAAAACGATTAAATCATCGACATTCTCTGTGATTAACCGAAGAATAGCCTCATTGCTCAGCAGTCCCGGCTTGGCCGGTGACAAGACGCCTTGCTTATCTTGAGGCGGTTCCTGATCATTAGTGAAAGGTGGAATCATGACTTAAATATAATAAAAAAATTATTACCGGAGTTTACCTTTATATGGCAACCCATCTAACGGCAACAGCGCCATAATAGAATTCACGTTTGCGGTTTTCCAAACTACTGAAAAATAAAGCCCCGGGCATGAAAAAACACACTTCGTTTGTGAGCTCGCTAACATCAGCATAGTTCAACTTCTTTTTTAAACGCTTTTATTTCCCTTGCCGGCCCCATTACCACCAGGACATCCCCCGCATCCAGGAAGTGCTCCTTATCGCCGAGCGCGAAATGCAATTGATCGCCTAATTCTCTGTCGACAACACCGATAAGTATCAGATTATGCCTTTCATTCAACTTCAAGTCGCTGGTCTTGGTATTTTCCAGACAGCAACCTTTAGGAATTTCTACTTGCGCCATTTTTAAATCGTGCCGCCCGAAAACAGTATTATCCAGAATATTGGTAATATCCGGTTTGGTTAACATTTCGTGGGTTTTTCTGCCGCAGATTTCATAAGGATCAATGATCTTATTAGCGCCCGCGGCTAACAATTTTTCTGCCGATTCCGGGTCATCGACAATAGCGACAATGGTAATATCTTTATCGATTGCCCGCGCCGAAATCGTTAAAAATACATTATCAAAATCCCTGGGATAAAAACAAAAAAGCGTATCGACGTCAGTGCCTATGCCTATCGATCTCAACGCATCATCATTGCGAAAATCAATGACTTTGGTGTCAAAGCCTTTTTCTGCAACCAGCGCGGCTTCGACATCGTCCTTTCCGATAAAAATAATGCTGCATTGCTCCCGATTCAACCGGCTCATCGCTTCCAAAGACATGACACTGTAACCAAATACCGCAATGCGCTTCATTTTTTTCTCCCGTTTTTTAACCGGCTTTTTTCAATCTGCTCGCGAAAATAGCCGATAGCGTATTCCCTGCCTATAACGACCAGCAAGTCACTCTCCCGCAAGACAAAGTACGGCTCCGGATTAAAATAAAAATGCTGATTTTTTATCGGATAGCTGTTCTTATGCTTTTGATGTACCGGATTTGCACTGATAATGCCCAGCAACATGAGTTTTCTTTGTTCAAAGCCAACCTCGGCTATGCTCATCCCTTCAATGAATGAGACCGAATGCACGCATAACGTTTCCATGATGATATGGCTTTCCTCGCGGATAATACCCAAAATCGCCTCAAAAGCGACCGGCTGGCCGATATATTCGGCAACCACCATACCTGCGATTTCAAACGGCTGAATCACATTGCTGGCGCCGGCCTGATAGAGTTTTCTGACATTCTCCTGGCTGTTCGCGCGGGAAATAATCCTGATATCCGGGTTTAAATGCCGGCTGGTCAGCGTGATATACACATTGATCACATCATCGCCGGTGGTGCAGATAACCGCCGTTGCGCCGTTATTGATACCGGCATTCTGTATCACGCCGTTTTTGCTGGCGTCTTCATGGATAACCAGGTAACCCAGCCGCTTTGCTTTCGAGACGTTAGATTCTTTAGTATCAATGATAACGAAATGCTGCCGGTCTTTTTTAAGCTGTCTGGCAATATGCTGCCCTACCCGGCCAAATCCGCAAATGATAATAAAGTCATTAAACCGGTTCAGTTCGGCATAGGTACTGCTTTCACGCAATTCGTCCATTTCCTCATTAAATGCCGTGACAATGATCGAGATAAGAAAAGACAAGACGCCAAGGCCGACCAAAATCAATAGCATAGCAATGATTCGTCCGCCGGTGGTCTGCGGCGATATGTCGCCATAGCCGACGGTTGCAACTGTGACTATCGCCCAATAAAAGCCCTCGAACAAGTTATTAACCTGCCCGCCGTTAGCCGGATTTTCAAACAAATAAATCGCAGTACTGCCGATAAACACCAGAAAACCCAGAAAAACGCCCAGCGTAATCAGCTCGAAACGCCTGCTGACCAACACGTTGGCAAATACTTTGATGCTATTGAAATAACGAAACAGCTTAAACAAGCGAAACAGAAGAAATACCCGCATAACCCGTAGCGGCCTGTAGGTAGGCAAAATAGCAAGTAGATCAATCAAGGCCAAGGGGCTAAAAATATACTTTATTTTCTCGGCAAGAATGATTTTGGCAACCTTATCCAAACGAAAAGGAATATTTAAATATTCGGATTTTTCATAATGCTCCAGAATGGTTTTATGATTGTCGCTGTACAGCCAACCCCGCAACAGGTACTCAGCGATAAATAGGCTGATGACGCAATGCTCGAACAGCACCTCGCTTTCGCCCTGCCTGTGATCCACTTCGTAAATCAGTAGGAAAACGCTGAGCATCACCAGGCAAATCATGAAAACATCAAAATACGATTTAAGCCGGCTGTTCGGGTTTTCCAGCAGATTATAGAAAAACAGCTTGGCGCCTTGGTAACGCTTCGAGGTTTTCATCAAGTACGCAAAATAAACAATGAATTGTGTGATCATATTGTCGCCTCAAAATCATCACACAGCTTATCAACCAAATCATCCATTTCCTTGAAAAAATAATCTCCCACTTTCTGGCGGTTTAGTGCTTTGTAGCGACGGTATAGTTTGGCAAAATCATCATAAATTTCGGCTTCCGATGCGTGTGATTTAATTTTGACGATTAAACGTTCGCCCTCATTGGCAGTTCGAACATAATCAAAAAAATCTTTAATCTTTAAATCAAAATCCAGAATCATTGAACCAACCAAAGCTTCTTGCTCATTACGCGCGGCAATGATTTGCAGAATATCAAACTGATAACCGCCGCCATACTCGGCTCCCTCCGCTACTTTGAGCGGTTTCTTTTTCTTTTCCACCGGCTCGTAAGTGACGGCTTCAATTATTCCGATCTGATTATCGAAATACACCTCAATCGGATCTTTCACGTCGTCAGAACGGTGCATCATGTTGTAGAGCGTATTGAACTTGCGCCAGAAAAATAGAAACCCCGGCTCGCTATATTTGGCATCCAGCTCAATCACATATTCAATACGGTTGAGGATAGTAAAATACTGCGCCGCCTTGGCTTTGATGTCCGCAGTGTGTTGAGGATTAGCGTCGATGTATTCTTTCAAGCTGCTTTCAAAGTCCAGATAGCTTTCCGGGTCTTCACGCATGGCTTGGTCTTTGTAAATCGCCATAAACACCGTGAAAAACTTAGCAAAGGTATCCGACTTTTTCAGCTCGGTCAGCAAAATATCCAATACCTTCTTATCGCCAAACGGGTCAAAATCGCTCACCACCACATCGGAGAAATGTTCAAACGCGTCTTTGATGTTTTGCACATTCACATTGTTGTAGGAGAAATCCACAATCTTGCAGTCGTTCTTATATTTAGCTGTGCGATTGACGCGGGAAATGGTTTGAATGGCGCTGATGCCTTTAATTTCTTTATCCAGAAACAAAGTATGCAATCTTTTCTCATCAAAGCCGGTTTGCAGTTTTGCCACCACGATCATCAAACCGTTTTTATTCAGCGCAAAGCTTTCCAAGACCTTTTCTTCCGACAGTCCGCCATTTAGTCCCGTGGCGCTTTGTTCGTCCTGATTACTCGAATACACCACATGGATCGGCGCTTCGACATACTTGGCATATTTAGGCTGCTGCACTAAAACCTTGAAATACTTGGTTACCGCCTGCTGGTAGGCAATCGCCGCTTTAATGGAATGCACCGCCAACATCGCCTTGCCCGTGCCGCGAATTTGGCGATATACATCTTTCACCAATAAATCGGCCACATACTTGGCGATCGCATCAATGCGCTCGCGGTTTTCATAGACCTGCTTTTTTTGTGCGTCCTTGTATTCTTTTTCGGTGAAGCCTTCCAGCGGATTGCTTGGCAAGTCGAACAACATTTTGGATGCCACCGGCACAATGTTTTTCAGCGGGTTCAGGATAAAGCCATCCTCAATCGCTTCTTTCATTGTGTAGCTATCGAAAGGCCGCCAGAGTTTTTCGCTTTCGGCATAACCGCTGAATTCGCCAAAACGCGCCAGCGCATGGTCATCGGGAGTAGCGGTAAAGCCGATAATCAGGTTCTTTTTGGTCCTGGCCTCGGCATACGCGGCATTATCGAACGGGCTTTGCAGTTCATCAAAAATACTGACCATTTCTTCATGCTGGTCGCCGCTGTTGGAACGGTGGATCTCGTCGATCAGAAACACGATGCGCAGTTTGGCGAGCTTTTGCAGTACGTCAGCATCAAGCATCTCGCGCACCGAACCGAATTTCTGCAAGTTCACAATCACCAGCCGGGTATCGGATGCCAACGCTGCTTGAAAGGTTTTTTTATTGGTAACTTCCATATACATGCGATTATCGATGTTCATATTCAGCATCAACGAATCAATCTGGCTACGCAGTTGCAGCCTGTCCACCACGATCATGATTTTGTCGTAAACGTATTCGCCATCCCTCCGCAAATCTTTCAGCTGCAATGCAGACCAACCGATGATATTGGATTTGCCGAATCCTGCCGCGTATTGCATCAACAAGGAATACACGTTTTTGTTATTCGAATAGGCTTTGCGCTTTTCCAGCAGCTCTTTTTTCTTGGCTTCGCCTACGCCCGCCAACTGTTTTTCCAGCAGTTTTTCAAAATAATCGGGCTCTTGTTCATGCGCTAAGAACTCATCAATCTTGGCCATGATTTTATCGGTGCCGAATTTCTGTTTCGGGCGCGGCGAAATTAAATGCCCCGTTTCATTTTTGACTTCTTTCACGCCCTTGTTCACGTACACATCGCGCTCGATAAAGTTGTAATACAAGATTTCTTTTTCAATAAAGAACTTGCCGTACAACGCGGTAAACAGCTCTTTCAACTTGTCTTTCTTATCGGCGTCCGGCCTCAGCAGCGGATAAGGTTTGAACACACCGCGGGCTTTTTTCTCAAGCTCTTCGCGGTCGAATTTTCCTTCGCGGCAGGTCGCTAAAATCTCGTCAAAATAATCCGCAATCGTGCGAATGACAAAGGTTTCGCCAATATCGGTGGTGGTGATAGGAATGGCTTTTTCAAAAATTTTCAGGAAGTCTTTACGCTCAACCTGCTTTTCGTAATCGCTCAACATCGCATTGCTATCAATCTGTTGGTGATACACCTTTACCGCATCAAAATAATCTTTAATTACCTTGCCACGGCCATTCCTGGTAGCGCTTTGGTTGGTGTAGTTATTTTTTAATTCGCTATAAGCCAAATAAATGCCGTTCACAAACAACACAATATCCGGGCGGAAAGAGAACACCTGCTTGCCTTGGTAGTTGTATTTATAGGGCAGCTCCTGCACCACGGAAAAAATGTTCTCATCGAACAGCGCATTGTCATGAATCACGCTGTCGCTGGTATAAAACAGATGCAGCTTGATGCCGTGTAAAGTGATGGATTTATTGGCATTGATAAACAAAGCCATATTACGGCTGCTGGCGATACGCTCCTGGATCAGCGCAATCAACTCTTGCAGCAATAGCTTTTCGTTGCCCCGGTATTTTTTCAGCAAGGTTTCATAGGGCTTTTTGTTCAACTCGGCGCCGGAAATAAAAGCCTGCAAATCCTCTTCAATAATCAGGGATTGGGTGACGGTATTGGCTTTGACTTCCTTGTAGCCCAGACCATCCTGAAAGAAGGGGATTAAAAACTTATCTTGCAGATGGAGTTCATTCATTAGGCTTACTGGCCTCTGGCTTGACGGTAATGTAACGTTGATTGGGACTGGAAGGTTTGTCGGGAATGGTTGGCGCCAGTTTGCCCGAGGCAATAAGGGGTAGTAAAAAGGTATCGCGAAAATGCTCGCGATGGCTTAAGCCGAGATGCTGCATCATTTCTTTGGTTGAACGGGGAACTGCACAAAACTGCAACAGCTCGTCAGCTTGTCCGGTAACCTGTTCGAAGCCCTCCGCATAAGGCAACACCAGCCGAATAAAATTGGGGGTAAAACGGTAAATGCTACGGGGGTAATGCTCAAGAATACGCGGCACGCCGGAGCTCAGCTGTTCAACCATATCCAGGTCCCGAAAAACCCGCATCAGCTCTTTATTTTGCGGAACCGAATAGCCCATAAAAAACTCTTCTTCATCGAATCCCGAAGGCAGGCCGCCGGCAGAAGTAATCTCCAAACGATCATCAAAAAGCTCGAATTTGGGCGGCACTTCATTGCTGTAATTATTATGGATGATCGCGTTGATAAGCGCCTCGCGCAGTGCGACGGGATTCAATAATTTGCGCTCTTGGCGCAGGCTTGGCGTTATGCGGGCAAAGGTTTTATTCTCAACCTTGAGCTTTTCCAGCACCGCTTTGGTCGCTTTCACCAGCGAGCAATAGCCGTACTCTTCATTTTCAATCAGCTTCACCCGGTCTGTGCCTGCATACTTGGCAACCTTAATCGACAAGCCGTTAACGTCCGAAAGCAAATAAGCGGCATAGTTGTAAGCGCCATCCTCGGTCAGCAGTTCCAGGTTACGCGCAAACCGGTCATTCAGTTTTAACGGCGTTTCGCTGTAATAAATTTTCAGCTGTTCGAAGCTCAGCGTTTGTTTGCGCGATTTAATGGTGCCAATGGAGTTGCGAATCCTTCCGGCAAATAAATCCTCAATCATCCTGACCGGCATAGGTTCCGAAGCGCTGCCGATTCGGATATAACAACCCTTGGCCGACATGCCCATTTTGGCTAAGTAATACGGTTTTTCAGATCCGCCGACTACGGTAATTTTGACGATCTTTTTTTCATCGCGGGTTTCGGCGACTACATCAAACAGGCCCATCGTCGACGGGCTGATATTGTTTTTAATGCGATCCTTGATTTTCAGTTGTAAGGCATCGGCATCGCTAACGCCTATGATTTCCCGGGTTTTATCGTCGATACCGATATAAATCACGCCGCCATCTCGATAATTAAGAAAAGCAATCACCTCTTTTTCGAGCGTGTCGGTCAGCTCGCGTTTGAGTTCGATACGGTTGGATTCTTGCATTACGCTATCT
>Ga0066438_1000154_pt1 | contig 28496 bp, 28 predicted proteins | sample LakWasMet56_HOW8_2_FD_59526 | JGI IMG/M metagenome (GOLD analysis project Ga0066438, IMG submission 59526) | Freshwater sediment methanotrophic microbial communities from Lake Washington under simulated oxygen tension - Sediment Metagenome 56_HOW8 | ecosystem: Environmental > Aquatic >...
CGGCGCATCTCGCGATTGATGGTCGCGGACTCGCGCGCCACATTGGCCGGCTGAAAACCCATGAGCTTCATCAGCGCATCGGCTTCGTCCACGTCCATGACCTTGCGGCCCTTGGTGTCGCGGTACTCGCCGGACTGCCACATCTGGGCAGACTTGGCGATGTTCTGCAGGGCGTTGGGGAGCATGCTGAGCCCGGCATCCAGCACATCGCCGTTCAAGGCCTTCTTGCCGGCGTCCTTGTACTGGTTCACCAGGCCACCGAATGCACCGGCGAACTCCAGCACGTCCCTGGAGACGTCCGTGTTCGACTTCAGCAGCATGCCGGTGCCCGGCAGCAGGTTGCCCATGCCCATGCGCACCGAGACATCCAGCGGCATGCCCGGCAGGGCCGAGAGGCCGCGCTGCGCGATGTCGGCGCCGGTATCACCCAGGCCCAGCGTGTTGGCGATGAAGTCGCGCTTCCAGCCCTTGGCCGAGGTGTCGTAGCCCAGGCTCTGCAGGAAGGTATCGATGAGGTCGTTCAGGTCCTCGGCGAACGGCAGGCCCTCGCTGCCGCCGGCGGCCAGCAACAGGGCAGCGGCCATGAGCACCGCGCGCCGGCCGGCCACGCGTTCCTTGCTGCCCGGGGTGCCGGCGTTCCACATGCGGCCCAGCCACTCCAGGTAGTGGATGCTGAACTGCTTGAACGTCAGCGCGGTGGCGCCGATGGCGTTGCGGGTCCAGTTGGGGGTGTTTCCCTTGTTGTAGAGGCCCTGGGTCTCGATGATGGCCTGCTTCGCGAAGGCGAACGGATCGGCCATGCCCTCGGCCTTGGCGGTCTGGTAGGCCGCGATGAACGTCACGCGGCGATTGAACTGCTCGGCCACCGAGAACGGCGCACCCCACAGGAACATGGCGCGCTTCACGAACGGGTTTTTGCCGAACGTGCCCATGGCTTCCGCGGTGAGGTGGTGGATTTCCTGGGGGCTCACGATGCCGTCTTGCTCGCCGCGGTGCAGGGCCGCGGCCATCTCCTTGTCGGCGATCTTCCCACCAGCGGCCATGCGCGCGCTGGCCAGCAATCGTCCCGCTGCCTTCACGCCCCCGCCCCACTGGCTCAGGTAAGGCAGCGTCATCATGATGGGCTGGGTGGTGTTCACCAGGGCCGAGGCGATCGAGCCACCGATGAAGTTCATGAACATCAGGGCCCGGATGGCCCCGGCCGTCTCCTGCGGGTTCTGCACCGAGTCGACCAGCTTCACCGCTTCGTCCTTCAGGTCGCCGGCGCGGATCTCCTCGGCGGCGGCCTTGGCCTCGCCCATGTTCATGGCGCCGGCCGCCAGGCGGGCGTTGCTGGTGACGAACGACGCCAGCACCCGGGTGACGTCATCGCTGAAGCCGGCCGTGCCCTTGCGGTTGATGAGGCGCTTCAGCGCGCTGCGGTTGTTCTTGGTGAGGCGCAGGTATTCCTGGAACACCGCCGACTTCTCGGCGCCCACGGCATCGGCGAACATCTCCAGCGACTCCACCGGCACGCCGCTGAACAGCTTGTAGGCCTCCTGCGACATCACACCCTGCTCCACCCGGCCCTTGAACTCGGGGTCGGCGTCCAGCTCGCGCGCCATGCGGTTGGCCTGGCCCCGGGTCTCATAGAGCCCGAAGAACTGCTGCTCGCCGTCCTTGCCCTTGATGGACACCAGGTACTTGCCGAAGCGCATCAGCGGCGCGTAGCCGCGGGCCTTGAGTCGGTCCACCTTGGCGTACTTGTCGGCGATGTCGTTCCAGGTCTGGGTCAGCTGCTCGCGCTTGCCCGGGTCTGCCTCAGCATCGGCCTTGTCCTGCAGGTACTGCTCAACGGCCGCATGCAGGCCGGCGCGGTTCTCCATAGCCATGCGCTTGAGCTCGGGCGGCACATCACCCAGCAGGCGCAAGGTGTCGGCGGCCACCACCTGATCGAGCGAGCCATTCACGGCGGCGCGGAACTGCTCGTAGTGCTCGATCTGCGCTTCGGTCAAGCCGAACTTCTCGCGCAACTCAGGCCGGGTGAACACCACACCGGGCGCCAGGTACTCGCGCTCGTAGCGGTTGCGGATGGCGCCCTCGTAGATGTCCAGCGGCGTGGCCTTCCAGCGCTTGAGCTCGCTTTCACTTACCAGGCCATCGGCGAACAGGCGGGCTTCCTTCTCGCGCGTCGTCATCGCTTCGGCCTCGCGCTGCAGGGCATCGATGCTCACCAGCTTTCCACCTTGGCGGCCGTAGTTCAGCGTGCCCTCGAAAATGGGCGCGGCCACGGCGGCGGCATCTGTGCTGCTGAGGCCGGACTTGCTGCGGTCGGCGATGTCGGCCAGGCGCTCCAGCTTGGGCAAGATGGAGGGGGCAAAGTCGGCCGCTTCATTGGCCAGGCTACTGGTGTCCTCGATGTAGCCCTGCACGGCATCGAACACCTTCTTGAACTCGGGATGCTTCTGCGCCTTGGCGTATTGGGTGCCCACGGTCTTTTGCCACCAGGAGACCTTCTCTCCGGCGCTGGAGAACAGGTCGGAAACCTTATCCCGAATGCCCTGCTGGTTGATGCCGGCCATCATGGAGGCGGCGCGGCTGGCCTGGGCCTGGGGCGCGGCCAGGTGCTCAGGGAACACATGCACCGCGTCGGGGTCGAACCCATCCCGCCGCGCCTGCTCGGTCGGATCCTGATTGATGCCGGCGCGCGCCACGGCCGCCACAAAAGTTTCGATCTGGGCATCCGTGAACCGCATGGACAGGCCCACGCGCTCGCTGAGCTTGTTCAGCCAGTTGCGGATCATGCCGGCCAGTTTGGACCAACCGCGCAGCTGCGTAGCTCCACCCTCCCCGGCCATGTCGGCCAGGGCTTCTTCGATGGCTTCGTCCTTGCTGATCTTGAGCTCGCGCGCCACCGAGTCGGCGCGATCGCGCAGCTTGGTGTTGGTCTGGTACATCTGCCGGATCAGGCGCTTGCCCTGCTGGCCGAACATCGCGCCCAGGCCGCGGTGAAAGGCCTCGTGCATCACCACGAAGTGCAGTTCCTCCGGCGTGTTCAGGTTGTCGGTGAAGACGTAGATCTGGTCCGTGCCGGGGAAGTAGGCGCCACGGACGTCGTCGCCATAGCCCGAGAGCTTGGCGCGAAGGTTCGCCGGCAGGTCGTCGAAGTTGCGCGCGACGTTGACGCGGTGCAGGCCAGCGGCCTCGTACTGGCGCGCGTAGAGCTCTGCCAGGCGGACTGGCAGGCCCTTGCCGCTGGAGCCCTTGAGCAGGTCCGAGATGCGGTTGGCCTTCGATCCTACTTCGCCTTCTTGGCCGCTTCCAGGTTGGCCTTCTGCCGGGAGTCCGGCTTCCAGTTCTTGGCCAGCTCGCGACCCTTCGCCCTGAACTCCTCGCGAGTCAGGCCTTTGCGCTCGGTAGCTTTCCCAGTCGGCTGTTGCGTTGCCATAGGTGTCCTTGTAACCCGCACCCATCTTCTGCCAGAAGGCGTCAGATTGGTCCAGGATGTCGATGATTCTGACCGGGCCATTGGCGTTTGCCAAGATGGCGGCCACGACCTGGCGGCCGGCGCCCGTGCGTTTGTCCGTGACTTCGATGTCGTGGATGGCCTCGACCTCGCCGGCCGGATTGACCTCCAGCGCGGCTTCGCCAAGCACCCCGCCGTCGTTGTCGACGATGAGGAAGCGGTGGGCCGTGTTGCCATCCTTCACCTGGGCGTTGTGACCCAGCGGCAGCGCGTCGTCGGCGAAGTCGTCCTCGGTGTTGAGCTGCTGGATGGCGATGAGGGAAGCACCCGGGCCGTAGTACTCCGGGCCGGCGGTGTTGCGGTCGGTGCGGGTCCAGCGCAGCGCGGCGCGCTCGGGGTCGGCGCGGCGGCTGGCCTTGGCAGTCGTTTTGCGAAAAACCGTCTCGCCGGTCTTCGCGTCCATCGTCATGGCATATCCGGGGTCCTTGCGCCGGTTCGTCTGCTCTCGCATGACCGCGTCGGGTATCTCAACGTCGGCAGGGACACGCACCTCATTGACGCGTGAATCCGGCGCCATCATTTCGGCGATGCGCGCCTCGACGTCAACCGCTGACGCTTCGGCCGGCGTGCCGCCAGCCTGTGCCTGCTCCGAAACCTTCGCCAGCGGCTTTTTGGTCTTAGCCGGGTCACGCACCCAGGCCTTGAACTCGTCCACGCTCATCGGCGTGATGGCCTTGAGGCCCTTCCAGCCCTTGGCGTAGTCGCCCTTCTTGAGGTCGGCGATCTCCGATTCTGAGAAGCCTAGATCCTCCAGAGCCGCGTCATCGCCCTTACGCAACGCGGCGTTGGCAACCTTCATCCGGTCCTGCAACTCCTCGCGCTCAGTGAGGCGCTGGCGCAGGCTTTCCAACTCAGCCTCTGGAGAGTTGTCCACGGGCCCACGTGCCGCGCGCTCCATACGCTTGATGCCGCGCTGCAGGTACTCGCGCGCTTCATCGGCGCGCTTGCGCTCGGTCTCCATGCGCTTGCGGTTGCGCTCGACAGGGAAGTGGGCAGGACCAGCAATCATGCTGGACATCACGCGGCTGCGAGCACTCAATACTGCAAGGTATCGCGACCGATACCCCTCGGCAACATCCTGGAAGACCTCGGTAATGCGGTCGAGCGCGGCCTGATCGGTTCCTGCCATGCGCGCAGCCTGATCCCAAGCAGATCGAAGGGTCTGCTGGAAGCCCTGCTGTTCTTGCACAGCGCGCTCATCTGGAACATGGGACGTGCCCGCGTGGGCCTGATATGCGGCGGCCCTCGGAATATCGACAACAGGCGGCATCGACGCATAGGTGCTCTGGAACTCCTTGCGCTCCTTCGGATGGGAACTTGACAACCAACCCTTCCGATCCGCTGTCCCCGCATCTTCCGCTGCAGCTGCTTCAGCCTGACCAGACAGCATGCCACGCACCTTGGCCAGTTGCTCATCAACAGCCTTGCGCGCAGCCTCGAGCGGCTTCTCCCCGCTCCGGCGCAACTCGGTAGACCTGGCCAGGATGGCGGCCTTGTCATCAGGGTGGATGGCAGATCCAGCCTTCTTCAAGCAGGTCGTCAATGAGGTCATGCGAAAGCTCCAACGCTCGTAAGTACAGCCATCACCATGGCGATCTCTTCTTCCTCGGCGCGCTCGCGCTGGTACCGACGCTGGGCCTGTTCAATGGTGCCGCCACCGCCGGCTGATGATGTGGGCGCCTGGGGTGCGGGTGTGCTGCCATCCGATAGCGCAAGGGCTGTCGACGTCTCCACCGCCATGCCAGCCACCAGCTTTTGCACAGCGACCAGGGCAAACGCCACGTCGGATTCCGTCGCCGTCCCCACTGGGCCGGATACGCCTGAACTGAGCGGCAGCGCCAAGTCGGTCTCGACAGACATCCCCACCGGCAAGCGCTGCACCGCGGCCAGCGCAAGTGCTGTATCCGTCTCGGTGGCAATGCCAACGGGAGACGCCTGACCTGAGCCGAGCTGCAGCGCGGTGTCGGTCTCGCTGGAAATTCCTACCAGTAGCGACTGCACAGCAGCCAGCGGAATCGACGCATCTGACTCTGCGGACAGACCGCATGCCAGTGATTGCAGTGCGGGTAGTGCAAGTGCCGCGCTTGATTCGGTGCAAAGGCCTACCGGCAGGATCTGCTTGGCACCAAGACTGAAGGCGGTGTCTGTCTCTGTCGCAATGCCAACCGCGCCACCGCTCCCAGCAGCCGGCGCGAACGCGAACCTGCTTCTCGCTGAAAAGTTTTGCCAAGGGTTCGCCGACAGTTCTGCCGTGTAGCCAGCGTCCAGATAGGTCGACGCGCGCGCATAGAGGCTGTAGTGGCCCTGGGCCTGCGCGTTGTATCCAGAGCCAAGATACTCTGTGGTCTTGCTCGCGTTCCCGACGAAGGCAGATGACGCAGACTGCACAGCCCCGTTGACGGCTAGCCGCGCAGATTGGGCTGAGCTGTCGGCGATCGTGTCGAACGTCAGCACGATTCGCAGAGGCACACCAATGGCAGCGACGCCTGTGAACGTAATCCGATAGGAACCTTGCCACCAGAGCCGAATGTCAGCGCCGTTCCGCTGCAGAACAGCATGTGGCGCAGCGCTTGTTGGCGTCGTTGCCAGCGACCAAATGCCGTGCCCGCCCGTCACCGAGGTGGGCGTGAAGACGATGACGACGGTCAGCGGCCCGGTCGTTATCGGGTTGGTCCTGGAGAAATACCCGGTGCCTGTGTTCTGGACGCTCGTGCCGGCGGCGCACGTAGCTGCAGCGAGCGAGCCGGTGTTGTTTGCCGTCCAGGCGCCGTCTGTCGTGATGTCGAACCACGCCGGCCCGTTCGGCAGGCAAAGCGCTGTCGGCAACAGGTCGTCGCCGATCTGTGGTGCGTCGTGTAGTGCCGGCTGGCTGTCCCACGGCAGCGGTAGGCGGCGCACGGCCATAGGTCAGGCCATCCGATGCTCGTTGAAGACGGCAGAAATGGTGATGGCGCGCGTGCCGCCCTGGGGCGCCGCAGACGACAGCTTGAACTTTTGCTTGCCCGACACGTTCAGGGTGTAGGTGCGGGTCGCTGGGTCCTCGCCCGGGGTATTGGCTGCCACGGTGTCCATCGGCGCCAGCGCCTGGGCGTGCTCGTCGCTGTCGTAAGTCGTGCCATCAGCAGACCACTTGACCCACAGGTTCACCACATCGCCGGACGCAGGTGTGCCGCTGTTGTCCACCGTGATCTGCAGCGAGGCTTGCACGGTGTCGGCATGAATCGTGATTGCATCAGAGTCGAAGCGTGCCGACGAGTTCAGAGACTTGGTACTGGCTGCTGCCCATTGGACCGTTGTCGCGTTGGTGTTGCTGTTGGCCATTACGCGCCCCGTGCGGCCTGAACATCCGCATAACCAATGGCGCCCTCGTAGCCCATCGTCGCTGGGATGGCATCGGTGCCAGTTCCGGATGCGAGCACCTTCTCACCCAGTGTGGCCAAGCGCTTGCAGTGGCCATACACCGAGGCACGCACATTCAGATCAGCCGCTGTGCCGACCCAGGTGGCATCGATGCCCGCACGTACATTGGCCTTGGACGGGTTGAACACGCGCTCGGCGTTGTTGAACATCCACTCCAAAATGCGCGCCTTGCCGACGCTGAGGTTGTCAACCCGTGTCCAATCCATGCCGTTCTGCATGATCTCGTCCTGGCTCACGGTAGTGCGCCAGACGACGAAATCAGCGGTTGGCTGGTTCAGCTGGTCCGCAATGAATGCAGCATTCGTGCTGTCGTTCGGCAAGGCGGCCCAGGCTGGTACGCTGGCAATATATGCCTTCAAGGCTGCGAGTTGTGCGCTGTTCATGAGGGCCTCAGCTTGCGCGGTAGAAGACGCCAGTCGTCATCTGGATGTCGGCACCGCTCGGGGTCTGCGCGAAGTCGAACATCGTGAGAGGAATGATGCTGGCATCGGTGCCGCTGGTGGTGTCGGCGTCGTAGCAGACGGCGATCTTGCTGATCGCATTGCCTGTGGCTGCCGTCCAGGTGACTGTGGGGAGGCTGATGTCGTAGCGGTCATTTGCATCGTCGGGTGCCGGTAGCGCCGCCAGATCGGCATCCGTCAGGGTCTTGCGCCCCATCGTGGTCTGCTCGTTGGTTGTTCCCAGCAGCAGCGCCGCCAGATCGTCCTTGTCGATCAAGGTGGCATCGGTTTCAAGTCCCGTGGTTTCGATGGGGACCAAGATGATGGCCGAGTTCGCCGGGTCGTTGGACTTGACACGGTTGTAGAACTCAACCACGCGCCCCTTGGCGATGTTGAAGACGATGTTTGCCATACCTGCCTCTGCTACTTGATCTTGGTGACGGTGAAGGCCTCCATCGGCCCGTTACCGGTGCGCCCCCGATCCACCGTGATCTTGAGCGCTGACCAGTCGCTAGCTTGCAGCGTCGGGTGCACGTTCACTGTGGGCGGATCTTGTTTGGGGACATTGACCTGCACCGCTGGCGGCGAGACCGTCACCTCCAGCTTCAGGCCCTTGATGGCGGACACCAGCGGCCCGAGGTCCAGGGGCTTCTCTTCGCGCTCGCTCTCGGGCTTCTCCATCAGCGCCACGATGTCGGCCAGGGAGCTGCCGATCTCGGTCAGCAGACCCTCGAAGGCCTTCATCTCAGCGCCTCGGTCCTTCATGGAGCGAAGCAGTTTCTCGATGTCGTCGATTGCAGTCATCCGAGGCACTCCTTCAGGCTCTTGAGGATGGATTCACGCTTGCGCAACTCGATCAGCGCTTCAGGGCGCGGAGAACTGCTCTGTTCTTTTGCCGCCGGCCGCTTTGTGCTGGCCGGGTTGTTCACCCATTCGTTGAACTCGTCGGCACTCATGCTGGTGACCGCCTTCAGCCCCTTCCAGCCCTTGGCATAGTTCGCGGCATAGGCGTCGCGCGCCTCCTGCTCGCTGTCGAAGCCGATCAGAGCCTTGTGCTCATCGAACTTGCCGGTGCTCGGGTCGATCTGGTCGACCACGTACACCGGGCCGCTGTGATCGGCGGAGGTGCCCGGCTTCACGAAGACGTCGACCTGCTCGCCATCGGCGCCGGTGCTGCGCTTGACATAGCCGTAGTGGTGCTGCAGCGTGTTGGTCCAGGCATTGCCATCGGTATCGACACCGCTGCGGGTGGAGCCCTGTGGGTTCTCGACGGTGATGTCAAGACCGGCCACGCGAACATGCCCCTTGGCATAGTTGCCGGCTTCCTTCTGGGCCTGGGTTGGCTCTGGGCGGTCGTTCGTTGGGCTGGTGGCGGCTTCGTTCGCTGCGGCATCCACCACGCTCTGCGGTGCGGAATCGTGACCCGTCAGTGCCGCGTCTCGCTGATCTCCATCTCGAGCAGCATCAGCCGCTCGGCCGCTGACGACAGGTGCGGCGGAAGGCTCATCCACTCGTCTTCCATCGCCAACAGACTGTGGTCCCAGATCTCCGACGCTTCGGCCAGTGTCAGGTGCCCGTCCATCACTGGCTGCAGGAGGTAGTCCGGCAGTTCCTGCCACGTCAGGCTCGACATTGCTGGGCTCCTTGACGATGAAACCACCCTGAACGGGTTCCACGGTCCCACCGGTCTTGCGGGATTCGACAAACGCTGCACTGCGGCTGCGGTAGACCTGCGCCGGCTGGACGCCTCCCGCGGGCTTCGGGGCCTGGGCTGCGGCCTGTTCGATCCGCTGAGCGGGCGTGAGCGGGTCGGCATCCTGCGACTGCATGACGCGGATGACGTCGTGCCGGGTGATGCGGCCGGCCTTGAAGTCCTGCACGAAGGCGCGGGCTTGCGGCGTGTTGACGGCGCTCACGCGCTCGAGATAGGCCGCCACCGGGTCGGTGGGTTCAACCGGCTGGAGTTCTACGGCATCGGTGCGGCGGCGCTCGGGCATCAGCAGCGGCGGCGCCGGGCGCCTTGGGTTCGGGTCGGCATTGACTGCCGAGGCCTTGCGGGCCTGTGCGCCCAGGCTGGCGGCTTCAGCTGCTGCTGCGGCTTGCGCGTCGTCGGCCTGCTGGCTGGACTGGCGCGCGTTGACGCGATCGATGCCGGTTTCAGGTATTGCCACGCCTGCACTGTCTACGCGCATCGTGCCGGTCGGCCGGGTGTCGGCGCCGATCAGGGCTGGGCCTTGTTCCATGCCCAGCAGGTCCTGGCTGCGAGCGCCGATGGCCTGCTGCTGGGCACTACCCGCGGACGTGTCGATCGGCTGCAGCACCGCCCGGCTGACGATCATCTCGGCCAAACCCAGCATGCGCTCAGCCGTGGCGGCCGGGATGTCGCCGCGCGTCGCTTGGGTGGCGTAGTAGCCCAGCGTGCCCATGGCATCTGGCCCGAGCTTCTCGCGGATCTGCTCGCGGACTTGAGGGTCCTGCAGCTGAGCGCGCAGCGCGTCGACACGCTGCGCCGGCGTCTGGTCAACCGTACCAGCGGAGCCCTCCGGCGGGACCGCTGCAGGTTGGGACCGCGCGCCTGTGTCCGGGAGGTCCAGCGGTGTGCTGGCGATTGCGTTTGCCGCGGAGATCATGTCGCCGACGTTCGTGGCCGTGGCGAGTTGCTGATGCGCTTGCGCGTCCAGCTCGGCCCGCTGGCGCGCGCGCAGTGATGCAGCGCCACCACCCAAACCACCGCCAACCATACCGACACCGGCCGAATCGATGATGTCGCGCAGGCCCTTGTCATCAGCAATGGGCTGGCCGGCGCCGTAGTGCTCGATGGCGGTCTGCACCGCCTCGGTCCCGCCTTCGCGCAGCATGCCGGCTGGAACCTCCCGCGCCGCACGGCCCAGCACGCCGGCCCCCTCGGCCTTGCTGCCCTTCAGCACCCGGCTCGCCAGGATGGCCTCGCCCGCGGTATCGACGCCTGCTGCAAGGCTGGCCGCAGCGAACACGCGGAACGTGTCGCCTGCATCCAGCTTGTCAGCGCCGCCGGCCGTCTCCACCGCATCGGGGTAGATGCTGCCCAACTCCATGCCGAAGTTGTGCGCACCGGCGCCAAGCACGCCGCCGATCTCCATCGCCTTGGTCGATGCCTCGGAAAGCGCCTTGATGGAAGCCTGCTTGGCCACCTCTTCACTGGCACCACCGGCGATGGCCTTCGCGGCCGCGGCCTCGGCGATCTCCTTGGCACCTTGGCGCGCCAACATCTTCGCGCCCACAGCACCCAGGCCACCGGTGGCAATGCTCTGCATGGCCTGGCCCGCCACATAGCCGGCCGAGTTCTTCAGGAAGTCCAGCCAGCCGACCTTGCCATCCCAAGCATCGGTTATGGAACTGGCGTCACCCTGGTGGGCCTGGGCTACCTCGTCGTTCTTCTGCTTGGCGTAGGCCAGCATGCTGTCGCGCGCGCCGTCGGCGCCGACGACATCGGCTGCATAGGCTCCGACGCCAGCAGCCAGGCCGGGCAGCTCAGCAAAGGAGCGCTTGAGGCCGGGCATGAACTGGCCCGACTGCTTGGGCTGCGCTGGCGCGCTCGGCGTTTCGATCCCGTACAGCTCGAATAGTGTCGGCACGTCAATTCACCCCGGTATCAATGCCGTACTGACGAGCCAAGGCAGCCTCCTGGCGACTCAGCGGTGCGCCACCGCGGCGGGCTTCAGCAGCGCGCCGCTGCAGTTCCTGGTACTCCATGCCCTGCTGCTGCGCCTGCCCCCTCGTCGTGGAAAGCCATCGAGCAGCCTGATCGAACAGGCTCACCGGCTTCTGAGCTTGGCTGGATGCGGTCACGTTTCCTTGAGCATCCACGGACATTTGGCCCTTGCCGCCAATCTGGACGTTAGCTTGCGCATCTCCGTTTGCAATCATTGCTTTCCGGATCGCCGCCAACTTCTGAGGTTCAGATCCGCCTGGATCGGACCTGGACGGGTCTTCGAGTTGAGCCAGATAGTCGTTTGCAACTACTGCAAAGTCGCGAGCAAATTGAGGACCAATGAGAGTGGCCTCTTGAATTGCCTTGCGTATCTTGGCTGGGTTCTTTTCACCGTACACGACAGCCAAAGCTTCTTGGCCGCCGTCAATCACACCGTTCTTCGCCTCAATCTTCTTCTTGGCGAGCTCGTGAGCGCCAATACGTCGCTGCAGTTCCTCGACCTCTGGACGCACATTCCCATCCTTGTCTTTCAGGCCTCCGCCCTCCAGAGATGCCTTATCGAGCAACTCTTGAAGCTTCTCCTGAGATCTTGATAGCGAATCGTGTTTCCTTCTATCTGCTTCAGGCATGCGGTCAAACGGAGACTTCTTCGCGGTCAAGCGGTCGTCAAAGTCAGAGCGAGCACCCCACTCCGCTCTGGCAATAGCGCCGTGCTTTTCAATGTCCATCGGGTCAAGCGCTGCACGCCGCTTCTTCTCACGCTCTAGTTCAGCGTCGGACGTTCCCGCGATGATCTCGTTCTTGGCCTTGATTTCTGCCGGGGTGGTTCCTTCGAGATACTGCACTCGGGTGTCAATGCCTGCCTGCCGAAGCTCCGGATTTGTGGCCTCGGCCACCTTGCCCTTCAGACTCACATCGCTCTGCATCTCCAGCGCCTTGCGCTGATTCACCAGCCGCTGGCCCTGCACTTCGTCCGACTGCTGCCACTGCTCGGTGCGCTGCATGTTGGCGAATTGGATGTCTGCCAGGGCCTGGGCGCGCTGCTGCTCCATCTCCTCGTTGATGTAGCGATTGGCCAGGGAGGCCACGCCAGCGCCGAGCCCGCCCAGCGCTGCACCGATGGCGCTGCCGATCCCGCTCATTGCTGGTACCCCGCGCGCATCTGCTGCTCTTCGGGGTCAGGCGGCTCGCCCTCGGCCTGATCCTCCTTCATGTCGGTAGGCGTACCCTCGGGTTGCTCGTTCGGTTCCGTGGCGTCTTCCGGCTCAGCGGCGCCCGGAACACCTGCAGCGCCCTGCCCCATCGCGCCCTGCGCGCCTTGCATGATCTGCTCGTCCGTGCCGCCCAGCTTCTTGCCGATGAGGACATAGGTCATCATGGCCGCTTCGTTCCAGTCGTCCTGGGTGACTTGCTGGCCAGCCTGCTGAAGGACCGTCGCGGCCTCGCCCAGCAGGCCCATGGCGGCAGGAAACAGCGCGGCGACCGGCAGGCCGCCTTGGGATTGCTTGTCCAGCGTCAGGAGCAGGCCCACGACGTTCTGAGCCATCTTCTGCGCCACCGGCATGTCGGCGGCCACGGCCTGCTTCAGTTGGTCGCGCGCCTCGGGCGAGTACATCACCTTGACGCCGGCGGCGATGATGCGCTCCACCGGGTCCACCAGTTCGGGCGGGGTGAACTTCTTCCAGTCAGGGCTGGTGGCGGCGCCGGAACTCTGGGCCTGCTGCCCCGGCGCGGGTTGCTGCCGGCTCTGCCGGGCTTGGTCCATCAGCATGCTCAGCCTCCGTTGGTGGTCAGGCGAATCGGGTTGTTCAGGTTCGCTCGGCGCTTTTCCATGAGGCTGCGCTGGTACTTGAGCTCATCTCGGCGGGGATCAAACACAGACTGAACGGCCATGCCTCCCAAGAGCGCGAGTTCTTTGTTGTCCTTCAGCACGCCGCCGATGCCCTTCAGCTTGTCCATCAGCGACTGAAGGTGGTCGGCGCCGTTGATCTGCTTCGCGCCTTCTGTGATGACCGATGGCACGCTACTGGCCCGCCCGAGTGCGGCATCCTGCGCGTTGAGCGTGATGGCCCGGTTCTGCGCATCGAGCAGCCCAGGATCAGCCGTCGTTCTCGCCAGCCTGGCCTGCTCCATCAGGTTGTAGCTGTCGTCTGCGGCGCCAAGAGTCTGCATGGAGCTATTCGTGCCCAGTAGATCGGCGCCGGCCGGCTGCGCTGTCGCCATCTGCTCGATGCCTTGAGGCGTCAGCTGCATGGAGGGGCTCGCAAGCTCAGCGCCTGCAAGCGTGCCGCCAGCATCCGCCAACGAGGAGCCGGCCTGCGCTGCATTGGATGCGCCTTCGACGGCCGACGAGGCGTCGGTCGCGTACTTGCCGAACTGTGCAGCATCGGACCCTGCCGCCGAGCCTGAGGCATCCCAAGCCGAACTCGCAGAATCAGCAGCTGAAGCGCCATTCGCGATGCCTGACGCGAGATTCGCCACGCCACTCGCAAGGGAAAGCATGCCGCCGAGCTTTTGCAGCGACTTGTTGCCGGTCAGAAGTCCAGCACCGGCGAGGAAGCCGCCGGCAACTGCCGTGAAACTTGCGAAACCAGCGGAAAGCGCGGCAACGACACCGCCGGCCTCGGCCACCGCGGTGAAGGCCGCCACGATCGGGAGCACTACGGCCATCTGGGCCTCCTACTTTCTGAAGATGCAGACCCGCTGCACCCGGTTGAATCCATAGCGGCGCAACAGCCTGGCAAACCCAGGCCGCGCGCCAAACTCCTCTGGGAACTGAACCTGACGAACGCGCATGTCGTGGTCGGCCCAGGCCATCAGGGAACTCAGCAACTCGCGCCCGACACCAGGAACACCGCGGGCCTGGCACATCACCACATGCGCTTCGGCACGCTCGAAGAACATCATCTCGGCCACGCACGCAGCGATTCCGCCGACGATGCGATTGCCATCGAAGGCTGCAAGTTGGAAGTCCGAGTTGGAATTGACGAAGTGGCTGATCACGGACACCACCTTGGGACGGCTCAAGCGCAGGCCGGCGTGATGGTCCAGAGCCATGCCCTGAATGGCGAAGTCGGCCAGTGGCTCAATCTCGGCAGCGGTGATGCGGCGATAGGTGATCACGCCGCCATTCTTGAAGCTGGAGCGCGCCGTCTGTGTGGGCGCGTTGTTCAGACACCTGTGCCCAAATCGTCCCGCCAGTCGACACGCCCATCGCCGTTGGTGTCTGTGCGGCCGGCGGGCTGATCACTGGACCCGCCGCTGCCACCGCCGCCGGGCGCCACCGGCCCAAAGTTCAGCAGGTCGCTCACATCCACGCTTCCGCCTCCGACCTTCTTCCAGAAGTTGGTAAAGGACTGGAAGCCGCTCTTCACGTTCTCGATCATGATGGACTTCGCGCCAGCTTCCAGGTCCGGGTTGTTCTGGATCTGGTTGATGCTGTCCATCATCGTGCCCCAGGCGCGGCTGATGTTCTCGTTCCCGGCGATGGCGGACTTGTTGCTCTCGGCCAACTGGGAGAGCTTCTCGCGGCTGGCCACGTCCAGGTTTGCCAGCGTTACCTTGGTCGACTGGTCGCGGCTGAACTGGCTCTCCTGCTGCTTGAGCTGCAGGTCCTTCTGGTCGAGGTCGGCCAGAAACTGCCGATCCTGCTGGCTGAGCTGGTCGCGGTTGAGTTGCAGTTGCGCGGTGTCGAGGCCGAGCTTCTGGGCGAACTGCTCGCGCTGGACGGCCAGGTTGTCGCGCTGCAGTTGCAGGTCTTGCGCGAACTGGCGATCTTGCTGGCTGAGCTTCTGACCCTCCAGCCCGAGCGTCTGATCGAACTGCGTCTGAGACTGGTCTAGCTTCTTGCCTTCCAGACCCAAAGTTGCATCAAACTGGCGCCGCTGCTCCATCAGGCTAGTGCCAGTCTTCTCCTTGTCCCATCCCAACCCTGCATCAAACTGCCGCGCGCTCTCCCCCATGTTGAGCCCAGCAATTCCGATCTGGCCGCGGCTCTGAGCGTTCGCAATCGCAACCTGGTTCTGAGCATTCTGATTCGCCAACTGCTGCTGCTGGTAGAAGTTCGCGTCGGCGCTGGCGATCGGCATCGCGGTTTCGATCACCGCTTGCTCGCCGGCCTGCCCTGCCAGGCTGGTGTTTTGCAGGCCAAGGCCTACACCCTTCTGCTTGGCGCGCGTGCGGGCTGCCGTCATCAGAGGGCCGCCGTAGCTGGTGATGTCGTTGACGCGACCCGCTACGCCCTTCGCTTCATCAAACGAACCCGTGACAGCCTGGGCCTGGGAACTGTCACTGAGCGCCGAGTAGGCCGCCGCCATATCCTTGTCCGGCATGTAGTCGAAAGGACTGGCTGGCTTCTTCGTTGCAGCTTCGGTTGCCACGTCTTTGAAAATGCTCATGCCAGGATCTGAGCTGCGCGCTCAGCCGAGAAAGAAGCCTGCACGCCAGCAATGGTCCTGGGGTCATCCAGGTCAACACTGGTCCCATCCGGATCAGGCGTGGCCCAGTCCAGCATCTTCACGAACATCTCGGCGTCGGCGTCGGTGCGAGCAACCGTGAGCAGACCGGTGAACTCGGTCTGCGTCATGCGGTCGACGAACTGGAGCTTGGTGAGCCTCCGGCCTGGTTGTGGCGCCTGGATCGGAACTGGTGTCCGGTTGAGCGCAACTGCCAACGTACCACCGGAGTTCGAGGAGGTGTAGTCATTCATGCCCGAGCCTCATAGCGGTAGGTGATATTCGCGCCATCGGTCTCTGACAGAGAGCACTTGTACTGAATCAGAAGTGACCGCTCGTAGGGGATGTCTTGATCAAGAACCGACGACGTCGTGCCAGAGACGATCTGCCCGACCGCAACATAGGTGTACGTCGACGTGCTGGCTACAAGGCTGTTGAAGATTTCATCACCATCGCGGACGATGCGAAGGTGCATATCCTTCGCCACGCCATTGGCGTTGTAGACAGCTGCCACCTTGAGAGACCCTGCCCCAGTTGCCCAGAGGATGTTCTTCCAGGAGTCCGCTACACATACCCCCGAGGCCGTCGATGCGCGGGGGCTGTGCACGCCACTACCACTGATCGGCCCAGAGAAACCGTGCGGAAGATTCGTTACGCGGCGTTCACGCGAGCCGACGCGGCCAAACCCCGCAAGCGTCCCGCGGTTCATCAGAAGTCTCCACCCGAGACGAACACCTCAAATCCTTCTGCGTTGTGGGTAGAGAAACCGACCTGCCATCCGGCGGCCAGGATCTCTCCCACCTCATCGTCAAGTGCATAGAAGGCAGGGGTGGAGGCCGATGGCGTGATCGCGCTGACAGCGTACTCACGCCACAACTTCCATGCACCGGCGCCGTTCTTCTTGAACGCCCGGACCAGGCCGGCGATCGTGGTCCCGTTGGCATGAATTTCGATTCGTTCAACACGCGACCCCGACGCGCCAGACGTGAACAGCGAAGTGATGGTGCCTGTCCCATCACGATTCGTGTTCGCCGCGCTGATGGTCGCCGACTCGCTGCGCGGAATCGATGCGAAGTTGGCTGAGTCAGACATTTACAGGACTCCTTGCACCAGCATCAACTGCTGGATGTAGCTCGATGAATTCGCGACGCTGGCTGCTGATGCTGCTGCCTCGCTGGCCTTGGTCGTTGCCGTCGTCGCTGCAGTGATAGCGGCAGACATCTCCTCGGACGTCGCGGCCACAACTGCAATTGGGTCTCCGTTTGCATCGAAGGCCAGCGACTTGCTGCTGCGACTCGCCTTATTGGGCAACAGGGCCAGCGCATCTCCTGTGGGCGCGCGCAGCGAGCACTGCAGCACGGCATACACGCCATCAAAGGCTGTGCCGACCGCTGCAAATTCGTTCTCGACAGGCTTGGATCGGTTGGCCGAACCCGGCACTACGTCGAAGGTCCAGGTGTAGAAGGGATTGCTCATCGCACGCTCCGCAGAAGCCGGTGATAGACGATCACAGAGTGCAGCTCATGCGGCAACTCGGTCTTGGACTCTCCGAAGACGGTGAGCGCGAAGTTCTGCCCAACGTCCAGGGTGCGCAGGTGCACGGTCTGCCCGGCCTGGCCATCCCACACACCGGTGTCCCAGTTCCCGATGTCCCAGAGCGTCGCAGGCGGTGGAGTCTCGACCGTGACCACGCTGGTCTCCAGCTTTTCTGGGTCGCCGTAGTCGGCCTCAATGGCGTAGCTGATACGGCCGGCCGACTGGCCGGACACCTCGAGCTCCGACCTTGGCACCTTCTTCCTTCGACCTGGCTTCTTCAGGTTCGAGTACGGCAGCTTGAGCCAATGGGAGACCGGCTCGCCATCAAACGACCGGCTCACATCGGCCTCGCGCACATAGCCGTCATCACAGCCGACGAAGACCCGAGACAGGCCGTCCATCTCGCCCTCACAGGCCACGTTGACCTGGAATGGCAAGCTGCAGAACATCCAGGACCAGCGCTTGCCCGGCGCGCCCACCAGCACACTGCCATCATTCAGGAACAGCCGGTACCGCCCGTAGCGGCTGCTGACCACGCTGGCGCGCGCCGTCAGGCTCGTGGCCTTGCGTCGAATGTGCTCGGTGATAGTCTGTGAGGTGAAATTCCCGAAGCTCTGCGTCGGCGTGAAGTCGCGCATGCCCGCGGCGTCCAGCGCCACGACGCGGCCGAGCACCTGGGCCGTGTAGGCCTGGCCACCGACTTTGCTGCTGAGCGTGTCGATCTGGAAGGTGGTCGCGTCGCCGTAGATCACCGCGGACTTATCCTTGGCCAGCACCATCAGCGCGCTTTCGTCCTTCTGCCCGGCCACCGACACCAGGTCAGTGACGGTATCGCCCATCGCCAGTTCAGCAGAGCCGGTGATCACGTTCCACGCGTAGGGGTCTTGGATGCTCGATCGCTGTACCGAGACGCCGAAGGCGGCCCACAGGTACTGCTTGTGAAGTTCAATGGTGCTCGGCTTCACCGGCATGCTGACGGGGATCGGCACCAGCACGGTACCGTCGAACTCGATCAGGTCATTGACGCCATCGGCGCCATACAGCCGCATGGTCAGGCCGCCGGAGAAGTTGTAGGGCTTCAGCACCCACCGCCCGCCCGGGGCCAGCACGATCTGGCTCTGCGCGCCGGACAGGTCCAGCGTGCCGCCACCGGTCAATGCGCCGGCCGTGAAAGCGCCCGAGGCGCCCGAGATGATCAGCCATCCGCTGGCCTTGTTGCCTACCGTCCAGTCCCCGGCCTGCGCAACCACGCGCCGAACGGTCGCGGTGACGCCGCCCTTGGTGATGACGGCGCCCTCGACTGGCGCCACCGTGCCGTTTGTGAAAGCCACACGCTGCAGCAGCGGCACTTCCACCCAGCCGGCATTCGTGGCCTTGTAGACCTTCTGGCTGCTGACGTCGAAGTCACGCCAGGCGTACAGCACGCCGTAGAGAATCGCCGCACCGCGCACCGGTGTGCCATCCAGGCCTGGCACCTTGCCGATCTCCGTGCGCAAGTAGTCCTCGGCCGCCGCGGCCATGTCGTTGAACTCGAGCGCCATCACCGCCGGCTCGGTCAGCGCCACGCCCTTGTAGATCCCACCGACCGTGAGCGTGTCGCCCGAGGCAAACGCACCGGTGACGCGAACGACAGCCAGGTGCGTCTCGGTCGCATAGACCACCGTGGCCGATGCGCCGCTGGGCGCTCCGATGACCGTATTGCCTGCCACCATGGCACCGAACGTACCCTGGGCGCCCAGCAGCGTGACTTCGACATCGCTGGGCCTGGTGCGGCCGTCGTAGCGGAGATACCCCCCCACGCGCGCATAGCCGCCGCCCACCTTGGGCTCGTAGTTCTCGGACCCGATGACGCCGCCGGGGTTCTGGCTGAGGACGGGCGTCTCGGTGTCAAGCCCACCGCCCAGGGCGATCGGGTATGGCGCGTCAGCATTGGCCGGGAAGTCGTCGACCATCACAGCAGCGGATCTCCCCAGGTCATCGACGGAAGATCATCAGCCGCCAGGCGCTTCACCACGCCGTATTCAGCAGCACCGCGCTTGTACGCCACGCCTGCCTCGTCGAAGCCGGCATAGAGCATCAGCGCGCGCCAGACGATGGCCATGTGATGCTCTTCGAACAACGGTGGAATGTCGGTGTCCTGCGTCGGACGGACCGGCCGCTTGTACCGCTCCACCGTCACCACCGTATCGGCAGCAACGATGGCGCTGAGCGCGACCGAGCGGTCAGGCCGGATGCTCCACGCTGAAGGATTGCCGTCCTGGATCACCGGGTAGAGATCGCGGAACTCGTCCCACGGGTAATAGGTCAGTTCCGTTGTTCCGATCTTGGCGGTGTCCTTCTCATAGCGTTTGTGCGCCAGAGACTGGGCCAGGATGCTGGTCCCTGCGGTGAAGGTGAGCGGCGCCTGTTCCCACATGCTGGGCCAGTTGCGAAGGCCGCAGACCTCCAGCCAGGCGTCATCGATCCAGTTGACGAAGTTCCGTGCGTCGCCCGACTGGTTCAGCGTGGAACCCAGCTTCAATCCGCTCGCGCCAGATTCGAAGATCAGGCGCTGGACCAGCTCCAGCCGGTTCATCAGCAGCCTTCACGGCGCATGCGGTTCAGCCACTTCATGCCCGCCGGGTTGTCGTCCCTGAGGATCTCGATGTGATAGGCCGGCAGGTTCTTGTTCTTGATGCGCTGGCCCTCGTCGAGCTCGGGGTCATGCAGTTTCTCGACGGAGAAGCTCGTGGTCGACGCGCGCACCAGGCGCTCGAGGTGCGTGCGGCGCACCACCAGCGGCACATTACGGGGCAGCCAGCGCTGATGGCCGTTCACGCCCACCGGCACCACGGGGCTTTCGCGCTCGTTGCTGGCCTCGGCAATCCGGATACCGACGCGCTCGTTCATGAACGCCTCGTACTCCAGGCTGTCGGCGAACTCGCGGAAGTTGTCGGGCACATGGATGGCATGCGCGCCCGGGGCCTCATCGGTCATGTCCATGAAGCCCTCCCAGCCGCCTTTATCCAGGCTCTCGGTACGGGCTTGCACGTTTGCTGATTGTCTCGCCATGGTGGAATCCTCGAAGTTGAAAGGAAGGCCAGGGCCGAAGCCCCGGCCATGGATCACAGCGCCACAGGGGTGCTGTAGTCGGGGCCGAAGTCCCCATATGCACCAGTGACACCTGCAGCCGACAAATCGGTAGCGGCCGGCGTGAACGTGGCAGCCGCACCGGTGGTCACGCTGATGAAGCCGATCACCGTTTTGTCACTCGGGTTGGGGATCTCGGCGGCTTTGCGCTGGTCACCACTCGGGCTGGGCGTGACGACGCTGCCCTGGACCGTGGTCACAGTCCCCGCAGCGTCGATAGCCACAAAGAACACCGACCGCTGGCTATTGCCAAGCGCGGTGCCAGCGGAAAAGGCCAGGTTGTCCGTGGCCGCCTTGTAGTAGGCGCGGCCTCCGATGACATAGCTGAAGGCGTTGGTGATCTTGAACGTGTTGGCGTTCGTCCCCTCGGCGATGCCGGGGGCACCGAGGGAATAGTTGTCGCGATACTTGGTCAGCATTGAAAACTCCTGAATTTGGAAGCATGTTGGGGGAGCACTTGGCTCCCCCATGTGGGCGCGTTAGCCGATCAGCGCGCTGCAGGCCACCTCAGCAACCGCCATGTGGAAGTTGTTGAGGATCACGGCCGCGCTCCAGCACTTCATGCCCATCTCGCCGCGCTGGCCGAGGATGTCGCCCTTGACCTTTTCGCCGGCGGCCTTGTAGCCGATGTCCATGGCGTTCTTGCCGCGGAAAGCCACCGAGCCCAGGGCCTCGCCGCCCATGATCACGATCGGGTAGACGTCGGCATTGCCGGCGCCACCGGCATTCGGGATGCCGCTGGTCAGGATCGTGTTGGCGGCCGCGGTGGTGCCCGCGGTCAGGTACGGCGTGAAGTGCGGCGACTGGATGAACCGCACCTTGCCCAGCGAACCGACCTCATCCGGATCGATCATGTCGGCAGAACCACCGGGGTAGTCCTTAGCCTTCACGAAGTTGGGCATCGACTCGAGGTCGTAGCGCAGGTTCGGATGGGTGAAGCCGACGTAGCAGCTGTCGATCGCGCGGGTCTCGAAGCCCGGGCTGGCCTTGAGCGACTCGGTGAGCAGCTCGGCCATGTTGTTTTCCAGGCCGCGGGTGATGTTGGCGATCAGCGTGGCCGAGACCTTGGCATTGACCAGCGAACGCGAAGCCACGCCGGCGGCGTAGTACACGTTCGTGCAAGCCTTGGCCTGTCCCCACTTGATCATTTCCAGCAGCAGGCCCGCGCGCTGACCTGCGATCTTCTTGATCTCGCTGGGAACGTCGTCCTCGTGGATGTCCTCGGTGCGGTCAGTCCAGCGGTAGATGAAAGCGAACTGCTCCATCGTCACCGGGATGTCCTGCGGCGTGATGCTCTCGGCGGTGGGCTGTTCGCCTTCGCTGATGCGGTGCGCGCCGACCTGGACGTCCCAGGTGTTCGGGCTGTTCACCGTTGCGCCCTTGGGCAGCCAGCGGCGGAAGATCATCTGCAAGCCCGAGTTCATCGGCATGGGCTGGTTCTTGCAGTACTTGCCCAGCTTTTCCTTCGGCACAACGTGCTTCAGGATCGCGCCCTTGACGATGCCAACGCGCATCGTCGTGTTCGAGAGATTGTTGTCAGCCATGGCCGACTCCTGTTTTCAGCGAGCCGGCCCCTCGATCGTCAGATCATGTGGAGAAGCCGATGCTCATGCCGTCGTCCTCAGTGCCGGGCGGGGCCTTGGCAGGCTGGCGGGCGCCGCCGTGAGGCTGGACACCTGCGGCCATGCGCGTCTGGCGCACCTGGGCTGTGGACTGGGCGGTTTGTGTTTGCTGGCGGTGCGCCTTGAAGCCATCCAGAACCTCGGACAGTTGCTTGGCCGTGTTGGCCTTGGCGAACTTCGCGCCCATCTCAGGGTTCGAAGCGAGCCAGAGCTTTGCGTCCGTGCTTTCCAGCGTTTCAAACCAGCCCGGGTGGGCCAGGTCGAGCGCCTCGAAGTGCGCAGCTGTGACCGGATCGACGTCCGGTTGGTGGGCTGGCGCTTGCACGGCCGGCGCCGGTGTGGGCGCTGCAGCCTGCTGTTCGGGTTTGGGCGGGATCAACGCTGCGAGTTCCTCCAGCGCGTCCATTACCTCGGGCATGTCGGCTCCCAGGGATTCCCTGGCCTGCTCCAGCTTCGACTTCACCGGCGGCGCCGGCGGCGTAGCTGCTGCTCCTGTCTGTGCTGCGGACTTGTCCAGTTGGCTCTGAAGCGAGCGAACGTGACCATCGAGGCGACGGTTCATCTGAGTGACCGTGGCGAGCTCAGTCTTCAGCGTCGGGACTTCAGCGAGCAAGTTCCTGACTGCTTCTGGTAGCGCAGCGAACGGGTCGACCTGCGGCTCGGCGCCTGAACTCTGATCAGCGGCCGGCTGCGGCTCCTTCACCTGCTGGCCGGCAGGATTGGATGCGGCGCCTTGCGGCTGGGCCTGCGAATCGGTTTTGTCTCCCGACTGGCTGGCCTTATCAGAATTGAAGCCAGCGAGCATGTCTGCATCGTCTGTTTCATTCGTCTGTGCGGTGTCCATTTTTCGCTCTCCGTCAAGTGGGTTGTGTGGGCGGCTTCAATCGCCGTCGTGGTGGAACTGCTGTTGGTTCTTTTCCTGCGCGGCCTTCGTCACCTCAGGCAGCGCCAGGTATTCCTTGAGCACGTTGATGCGCGAGCGCAGGCGTGCCGAGCCGAGGGGGCGCTCATCCAGGGCCGAGCTCTCCAGATCGTTGCGGGCGCGAGCCAGGTCCGCAAGGAGCTTGGCCTCGATCCGCTTCCAGACGTTGGTCTCGAAGTCGGTAAGCAGGAATGGGCCGAGCGTGCTCATAGGCCGCGGCCGTCACCGGCTGTCAGGGCGAACTGTTTCTCGGCGGCGAAGAGATCGCGTTTGTTGCGCAGGTCCATGGCCTTTGTGGCAAGCATGGCGCGCAGCTGTTCGAACGTGATCTCCTTCTGGCCAGCGAACTCCATGGCTTGCACCTGAAACTCAACGTCAGAAAGCAGCTTCTGAAGGGCGCGATCCTCGGCAGCTTGCTGTGCCTTGAACTCACGTTCCTGCTGGCGGTCAGCGATCTGGGCCTGGCTGACCTCAATATCCGTCTGCCGCTTGATCTGCGCCGCCTCAATGCGCGGGTCCACCGGCGGCTTCTGCTGGGCCGCGGCCTGCTTCTCGTCCTCGGTGAGCTTCACCGACTCGGGTTCGATCTCCACCGACTTGAGGATCTGCTCGCCGACGCGTGCCTTGCTCAGCTCGAATGCCGGGTCGTTCGCCATCGGCGCCACCACCTGCTGCAGGGCAATGGCCTTGCGGTCGCGGTGGATCAGCACGCTCGCACCAATCGCCTTGCACTGGAAATCGCCCTTGCAGTCCTTGGAGACGTTCGGGTCCTGCATCATCCAGTCGTAGAAGTCGCTGATGAGCGGGGCCAGGACCTCGTCGTACTCCTTGGCGATGTCCAGCAGCGGGCTGGCGGCATTGGCCTCCAGCATCTCCATGCCGCCCAGGGTGTCGGGGCTACTGCCGGTGATGCCTTGCATCAGGAGCGGAATGTCGGCCAGCTGGTCTGCCCACTCTTGGGAGGCCTTGACGATGTTGAACAGCTGCTCCTGCACGGATGGAACGGTGAACAGGCCGAAGGCCTTGCGAACGTCGTCCATGGTCTCGCTGGCTTCGAACTCGAAGAACTTGTTGCGAGCAACGGCATATGTGCCGTCGACGGGCGTCACCTTCTCCTTGGCCATGCAGATGATCGGACCAGCGCTCTGGCCGGCGTTCTCCATCATGGCGCGCACCGAGCTGGTCAGCATCTTCTGAGGCGTGCTGATCTTGAGAGGGATGCCCTTGCCGTAGGGCCGGCCCTCGACGATCGACCAGCGGAAGAAGCGGTAGGGGAAGCCGCCCTTCTCGTTCGGGTTCAGCACCACCTTGACGATGCGGCCATTGATCATGGTCGCCACGATGGGGATCGAGTCCAGCTCCATCGCGGCTTCGATCTGGCTGGCAATGGCCTGCGCTGCCTTTTCTTCAGACAGCCCGGCCGGCGCGATGGTCAGCGCAGGGATCTCGAAACCGCAGGCAATCAGCTGCGCCGGTGTAACGTCGGCGTAGAGGTAGAAGGTCTCGAAGGTCTTGCGGTCATAGACCCGCGTTTGGCCTTCTCGCTCGCTCTTGTAGCGGTCGTCCCAGCGCGAGTAGGCCAGCGGGCCCTGCTGCAGCACCGTGGCCAGTTCGTTGGCCTCGTAGCCAGGTTGCTGCTTGAGCTCGCGGACCTGGCGTGGGGTCAGGTAGTCGCGCTCGATGAAGTAGGTTCCCTTGTGGATGTCGTCGCCGCAACTCGGGTCGGGGAAGCAGTTCGCGACCGAGATCGCCACCGCGCGCGGCACCAGCTTCTCGCTGACCTCGATGGTGGCAATGCCGCTTTGGTCGATCTTCCAGCGGCGCTCCTTCTTCACCGTGGGGATGGGCCCCTTGATGACGCCGGTTCCAACCCGGGCGCCATCCTTGATCATCTTGCGCAACTCGGCGTAGGCGCTCTTGCCGTTGTAGATGGCCGTGTCGGTCAGCCAGTCCTGGATCTGGTTTCCGGCCCGGTCCGATTTGTCCTTCAGCAGTACCGTCAGGGCCTTGGCCACATCAGCGGCCGGGTGCACCGAGCCATCCTGCAGCTGCACGCTGGCATTGCCACTGCCGCCGTTGATGGCCTCGTCGTACTCAGGCACCGGGGTGGGCTCGACCTTCCAGGGCCGCATGTCGCCGGGCAGCACACGACGGATCACCTGGGATGACCCGATGCCGGTCTTGCTTTCGGTGATGTTGATGATCACCCGGCTGCGGCCCTGCACAGGCTTCTGCGGCTTGGACTCCGTCGATGCGACGCCAGGCTCAAGGCCCGCGTACAGGTCCTCGGCCTCCTGCCATTCGTCCTCGATGCCAGACTGCAGGCGCGCGTCCACCGCTTCCTTGAGCCAGCCGAGGAACAGGGTTTGCACCTGCAGGCGGCTTTGCTCGGGGGTCTGGCCGTCGTCGGTTTGGGTCTGGTTCTGCATGGTCACATGCCCGTGTAGGAGTCCGGTTCGTAGCTCACGACGCGAGACTGGTTGATTGATCTGGGCTTCGATGCTGTTTGCATCGCCTGCACGCCGCCGTTCTCAAGGGCCACGTACTGCAGGGCATCATGCGGGTGCGAGTACCCGTTCTTTGTGGGCTCTTCGGTGTAGCGCTCTTCACCAATGACCTGGATGCGGCGGTACTTGTAGCCACCGTTGAATCCCTTTCGTAGGGTCTGGCAGCACGGATCGAGCAACAGGGTCGGCTGACCACCGTTCAACCGGCTGAGGAACCAGGCCACAGCGCCTCGGCGCGCAAGGAAGGCATTCGTCTTGGCCGACTTGATGCGCAGGCCTGCAGCCTTCACTTCCTCGAAGCAGCTCTTCTCGTCGGTTTGCGATCGCTGAGAGCCAGCAGGATCTCCATAGACCTGGATCAGCTTGTCACGCTTGGACCAGAAGGCCGGGTAGACCTTCATCAGCTGCGGGATCAGCACGTCGGCCAGGAACTGCCGGATTGCCATGTCCTCACCGCACAGCTCATCGAGAATCAGAAGCCTGCCGCGCGGGTCAATCTGGGTGATGATGGCCGCCGGCGTCAGGCCGAAGTCCATGCCGATGTCGATCTGCACGTTCTGCAGCGGGTTGATCGGCTTGACGTGCAGCGTGTCGTTCCATTCCGGATATACCGGCTTTCCATCGTGCACTGACCCATACAGGCCCAGCAGGAAGATGCGGATCCATTGCTCGGTCTTACCAGGCACCTGGCGCAACCAATAGCCATAGCCGAGCGTGTGGTTCTTGACGTTCTCGGCATCAGGGTTTGGCACATACACGCCATCCACCAGCAGTAGCGCGCCGGGCTGGGCGAAGAATTCAAAGCCCTCGGGCCTGCTGACCTCGGCCAGGTCGTACCACCAGTGATCCTCATCGGGGCTGTTGGTGTCCATGATCACGCCAGACCATGTGGACCCACCTTGAGCCTTTGACGGGAAGCGCCCCACACGGCCAGTGGCCATGTCCAGCACCGCCTTTGGCAACTCACTGGCCTCGTTCAACCAGGCGCCAGTGAGATCCAGCGACTTCAGCTTCTTCACATCAGCCGGGCGGTCCAGGCTGATGAACAAGACCTCGAGGTCGACCCAGGTCCCATCCGGCAGCTTCTGGCGGAAGTGGCTGGTGATGGGCGCATCCCAGGTGATCGGTGCGCGGTCTTCACCGGCCCAGTCCTGCCAGGTCTTGATGGTGGTCGACTTCAGCTCGGGGTAGCTGTTGCGGATCGCAGCCCAGCGGCTACGCCTGACACCGAGGTAGGGCTCCTGCTCTGCCGCGCGTCGGATGATCTCCATGCAGCACGTCACCGATTTGCCCGTGCCGATTGGCCCGCGCAGGCCACGCACGAAGGCCTTGGAGCGGTGGAAGAGGCTGGCGGTCTTCTCGGCCTTGTAGTTGATGTCAGCCATCAGAAACTGATGTTGATGTCGCCAGTTCCGCCATCGCCCACCTTTGAGCCGATGCCATAGGCCTCGCGCTCCAGTGCGATAAGCGTCTTCAGGGTGTCGCCAAGGTCCTTCATGACCTTGGTGCGGCTCGGCAGAGCGATGATCTTGTGATAGAGCTCGTTGAGCTTGTCGATGCCCTTCTCGTCCGGCTTGGCCATGAGCTCACCCAGTTGCTCAAGCTCCGGTACGTTGTTGGTCTGCAGTTCCAATTCGTCCAGCAACTTCATGGCCAGCGTGCGGCCGCGCGCAATGTCGCGGCGGTGGCCGAGTTCGATGCGGGCTTGCACCTCGCTTTCGACCTCGATGCGAACCGCTTCGGTTAGTTTGGTTTGCGGGCTAACTTCCGCACTAACTAACGCGGCACTAACCTTGGCGGCAGCCTTGGCCTGGATCTTGGCCTTCAGGTCACGTTCCCATCCATCGCGCTTGGCGCGCTTGATGATCCCGGCATCTGATACCCCGTACTCGGTACCGATGTCCTTCAGAGAGCGGATGCCGGCGCGGTAGTGGATCTCGATGGCTTCCCAATCGATGGCCGCGCGCTTGGGCTTCTCTTCGGTCTGGGCCTTCGCCTTCTTGGCGGGGGTGGGCTTCTTGGTGGCCATCAGCGCACCTCTGCCGGTTCCTGCGCCGGCACCATGACATCCGGCTTGGGGTAGTTCCAGAAGGCGCGCATGGCATCGAGCGGAGCCGCGCGGGCTGCAAGGGCAACCATCACCGGGCGGCAATAGCCGTGCGGGTACTCGTCTGGGAACAAGGCCCTGAGCGCTCCGATGGCCAACCACATCTGGACCGCAATGCGCGTTTCGTCCAACGCTGGAGCCCAGTGCATGCTGAATGCACCCACCTCATCCTGGGTGAACAGACGGGGCGGCCGCTCACGCAGTGCGCGCGGGGCTCCCCACAGGTCCGGGCCAGGCGGCCCAAATCCTTCGCCGGTCTGGCCGCAGTCCAGGCAACGATAGGAAGGGCGCCATGTGTCGCCCAGTAGGAACAGGGTTCCTGGCTTGGTGTTGGGGTGGCTGCAGGGGTTCATGGGCTCACCCGATAGCGGCGGAAGACGATCTGCTTCGGCTCGGCGCCGCGAAAGTTCTGCTCGGTGATCCATGCCGGCCGTTTGTTGGACAGCTTTGCCTGGCTGCGGCGCTTGAGCGCTCTTGCCGAGTAACCCCCACGCTTCGGAAGGCTGACCGGTGGGGGGACCAGCGACTTGCTGAAGTGAGCAAGCCGGGACGGCATGGCCATCTGCAGTATGGCCCTGGCGAAGGATCGGGTGTGGGTGTAGGTGTCCATGGTCAGGCGAGCTCGCTGTCGCGATAGAAGATGTGCCTCCAAACAATGCTCCCCGCCATACCGCCGACTCCACCGCGGCCTTGCGCGTCGCAATCCATGCAGCGTATGGTGGCATTGCCGTTCAGCGGATCAGGCTCGATGCTCACCGTCCGCTTGTGCAGGCAGTCGAGTTGCTTGAACCACTTTGTGCGCAGGCGCTCGTACTGGTCTTGAAGGGCTACGCTGGTGCGGCGCTGAGAGATGGCGTCAGGAATGGCGGCGGCGAAGATGTCAGGCACACCATGGTGCGGGGCTGGACGGACATCGACGATCTCCTGTGAGCCGTCGCGGAACACCACGGCGATTCGATGCACCGGCGCCAGGCCACGGCCGCGGTCGACGAATTCAACGGCTACGACGTCCAGCTGGGGCGTGAACCAGAGATCGATGCTCATGGTCAGCCCACGAATGCAGCCAAGCGCTCGCCGAGCACGTTGCTGTAGTTGGTCATGGCCTCGGCCTGGGCGCGCAGTCGGTCCTGGTCGCCGATGCCCAAGCCGGCGAATGCCTCGGT
>Ga0066438_1000178_pt1 | contig 24222 bp, 20 predicted proteins | sample LakWasMet56_HOW8_2_FD_59526 | JGI IMG/M metagenome (GOLD analysis project Ga0066438, IMG submission 59526) | Freshwater sediment methanotrophic microbial communities from Lake Washington under simulated oxygen tension - Sediment Metagenome 56_HOW8 | ecosystem: Environmental > Aquatic >...
ATTGATTTACTGCAAGCGCTGCAGCAGATCCAGGGTCGGATAGCCGTCTGCCGGCAGATTCAAGCTACGCTGGTATTGGCGAACACCGCGCCGCGTGGCCGGGCCGATAGCGCCGTCGGGCGTGCCGCTGTCGAAACCACGCGCGTTCAGCGCCGTCTGCAAGGCCATCACTTGGCTGCTTGTCAGTGCCTGCAAATCGCGTGGCCAAGCTGTCTGCACTGCGGGGCCGCCAGCCAGTTGTTGCGCCAACAAGCCACCTGCGAGCGCATAGCTGGTCGAATTGTTGTAGCGCAGGATCGCGCGGAAGTTGGGTCCGACCAAGAACGCCGGTCCGCGTGCACCGGCCGGAAGCAGGATTGACGCATCCTCCAACGCCGGCAGCGGTGCGCCGTCCATAGACTGCACCCCCTCCTTAGCCCAGAGCGACGCCGGTTGTCGTACGCCGGCATCGGCGCGTGCGAAGTCGAATCCCGGCGGCAAGCGCACCTCCAGCCCCCACGGCTGGTCGGCTTGCCAGCCCGAGCGCGCCAAGAAGTTCGCGGTCGAAGCCATCACATCGGCCACGCTGCCCCAAATGTCGCGGCGGCCATCATCGTCGGCATCCACCGCATACGCCAGAAAATTCGATGGCAAAAATTGCGTCTGGCCCATCGCCCCGGCCCACGAGCCAACCATCTGCGCGCGGCCGATGTCACCACTCTGCAGAATTTTCAATGCTGCGAGCAATTGGCCACGTGCCCACTGCTCACGCCGGCCCTCGAAGCCAAGTGTCGCCAGGGCGTCGATGGTCGGAATGTCGCCGACGAAACTGCCGTAATTGCTCTCCATGCCCCAGATCGCGACGAGCACTTCTGTCGGGACGCCGTAGCGCGCTGCAATGGCGTCAACTTCGGGTCGCAGTGGCAGCAGTTTGTCCTGACCACGGGCGATTCGCTGCGTCGACAGCGCGCTATCGAGGTAGTCCCATACCGTGCGTGTGAACTCGGGCTGCGCCCGGTCCAGCTCGATGACACGAGGAAGGAAGCGGACATCACCGAATGCGATTTGGAGCGTTGCCTCGTCAATGCCCGCTGCGCGTGCACTGGTGCTGAACTCGGCCACCCAGCGGGCAAATTTCTGGTTGTGTTCCACCTCGTCGGATACGGCGAGGGGCGGCCTGGTGGCGACCGTCGGTGCAGCCGGTGCTTGGGTTTCGACAGGTGGTGGGGAGGCGCAACCCGCAACGGCGAAGATCGCCAGCAAATGGGGAACGCACCAGAGGCGAGCGAACGCTGTAAAACGGGATGTTGTTGGCATTCATTCCATTCTCGTCCTTCTATGGACCCAGGCTGCTTTGACTCCCTCAGCGCCACTGACGTTCCACTGCGTGCTCTTTGGATATGGGCCCTCTTGGTTCGGCGTGCTCTTCAGTGCGTCCAGCATCACAGCGGTTGATTGACGCGCGCGACAGTCAATGAATGTTGTTCGATCGAATGCTTGGCTGTCGGTGCATTGTTGGGTTTTTACAGCTTTTCAAAATGGACAGATTCAGAGTGAAAAATTTGCAGAGTTTTTTTACGATCAACCCTAATCGAGTATCGAGGCACGATTAAGGATGGCGCGAGCCCGGGACGCTACCGGCTTGTCGATCATCTGTCCGTCGAGCGCCACGGCTGCTCCGTGGCTTTGCGAAGCGGCGGCGAGGACGCGTTGCGCCCAATCGAGTTCGTCATTCGTTGGCCTGAAGCTGTGGTTCACGACGCCGACCTGCCGCGGATGGATGCAGAGCTTCGCACCGAAGCCGAGTCGACTCGCGCGCCGGGCTTCTGATTCCACCTCGTCATCGTTATCGAGCGCCGTGCTTGGGCTGTCGATCGGCGCAAGCAGACCGGCGAGGCGCGAGACCAGCGCGAGTTGCGAACGAAAGTAGATGAGGTCGTCAAACGTGGCGCGCATGCCCATGTCCAACTGAAAATCGATCGCTCCGAACGCGAGGCGCTGAACGTTGGGCACATTTGCGATAGCGCGCAGGTTCTCAAACGCGAACGCCGATTCGATCAAGGCGATGATCGGTGGGGCGTCGCTGAACGCGCCGAGATGCTCGGGGCTCTCAGTCTTCGCGAGCATCACTGCAGCGACACCTGGCAGACGACACAGAGCGAGGTCGTCGGTGAACCACGGCGTATCGGCCGCGTTGATCCGCAACACCAGTCGGCGATTGGCTGACTCAGAATGGGCCGATAGCCAGAGCCGCACCGTCTCGCGCGCCGCAGCCTTGTGGTTGGGCGGAACGGCGTCTTCGAGATCGATAATGACGCTGTCAGCACCGCTCGCGAGCGCCTTGCTAAAGCGCTCTGGCCGGTTGCCCGGCACGAACAAATACGAGCGCGGCGTCAACGGTTCAACCTTGAGCAAAGAAGTGCCCGATCGACGGCGCATCGGGCAACGACCACACCCTGGCGATCACGCGCTGCATCTCCGCCATACTGGCTCCGCCACGATAGCTCGCCAAAGCAAGCGCCTTTTCTTCGAGCTCGTTTCGCGTTAGCGTGTTGCCTGGATCGCCTTTGGGCTCAAGCACCGTGCCTTCGAATCGCCGCCCGTCCGTGGTTTCAACGCAGACTTTGCCGACCCAGCGTGCAGGGTAGGCTGCGTCAACTTCCAGGTCGAGCTTCATCAACACCTTGTCGTGGATCGAACGCACCGGTGTGTCGCGCCAGTGGTTGTCGAATTCGGCCAGGCCCGCACGCCCACGCACCGCGATTAGCCCGAGCACCGTGCCCATCGAGAACTTGGCCTGATGCACTGTCTGCGGGTCGATCACGGGGCCGAGCACATCGATTGCCGCTTGGTGTACGAGCGCCGTGATCGTGCGGATATCGTCGGCCGCGAGACGATGCTCACGCAATACTTGCTGCAGTGCGTCGGCCGCCGGATGTGTGTGTCGACATGCCGCATGGAACTTAAACGAGGTCTCGGCAAGCGCCCAGCGCGTGCCGAGACCATCATTTAACCGTCGTGCATCGGCATCGGTCGAGGTACCTGCGGCCAGGCCTTGTGGGCCGTCGAGGATGTGGCGCGCGCCGGTAAAGCCGTCACGTGCTAGGTAGGCTGCCGTGAGCCCGGCGCCTGCAGCGTGCGCGGTATGCAGTTGCTTCGAATCTGCTGCATCGCGCAGGAATTCCCAGAGCCCCGCCGATTGTGTGCCGGCAGAGCCGAAGGCGTGTCCCATCTGTTCGGGCGTGAGCTTCAACAGATGGCCGACGGCCGCCGCAGCCGCAAACGTGCCTGCCGTGCCCGTCGTGTGAAAGATGCGGTAATGCGAGCGCCCAAGGAATTCTCCCACGCGGATGCCGACTTCGTAGCCCGCGACGCTTGCCGTCAGCAGGTCTCGCCCGCTCGCGCCGATCGCTTGCGCGACCGCAAGCGCTGCGGGGAAGACAACGGTCGCCGGATGGAAAACTGAGCCGTTGTGCACATCGTCCTGCTCGGCGACGTGGGACGCAGCGGCATTCACGGTCGCGGCCACGAGGGGGCTGCTGCCACGTCGATGAATGAGGATTTCGCTTGGCCCGTCTGCAGGCCCCATCGATTCGGCGAAGCGCGCGATCGACTCGACGGGCCGCGAATCCTTGCCGGCCAGCGCCGAGGCGAACCAGTCGAGAAACAGGTCCTCTGTGCGTCGGACGACGGAGGTGGGAATCGTCTCGAACGACAGCGTGGCGGCAAAGTGCGTCAGCGCTTGGGTGGAATCGGTCATCGGGCAATCTTTCAGGTTCATACGGTGGCATCGGTCTTCATGCGTTCGATCTCTGCAGGCGTGAAGCCCAGTTCCGACAGCAGAGACACGGTGTGTTGCCCAAGCGCTGGCACTGCGTCCATGCGGGCGTCAAAACTTTCGGCTAAGCCCGGGGGAAGCAGTGCCGGCACCGGCCCGTTGGGGGTGGCCACATCCACCCACCGGCCGCGCGCCTTCAATTGCGGATGCGCCCACACGTCCTGCATCGTGTTGACGTGCGCATTTGCGATTTGCGCGTCTTCGAGACGCGCGATGACCTCGTCGATGGTGAGGCTCGCGAAGTGCTCGGTGATGAGTTGATGAAGCGCCGGCTTTGCAGCGACGCGGCGCGCGTTCGAGTTGAAGCGTTCGTCGTTTGCAAGCGCAGGCTGCAGCAGCACCTTCGCGCAAAACAGGTGCCATTCGCGCTCATTCTGCAGACCGAGCATCACCGTGCGACCGTCACCCGCAACGAACGGGCCGTAGGGGTAGATCGTGGCATGCGAAGCGCCGGCGCGCGGGGGAGGCTCGGCGCCTTCGAAAGCGTAGTAAAGCGGATAGCTCATCCACTCGGCCATGCTCTCGAGCATCGATATGTCGATCCGGCGGCCGCGTCCCGTCTTGCCACGCTGAATCAGTGCCGCCATGATGTTCGAGTAGGCGTACATGCCCGCCGCGATGTCGGCAATCGAACAACCGGCCTTCGATGGTGCGTCGGGCGTGCCGGTGATCGACAGAAACCCCGCCTCACTCTGAATCAGTAGGTCGTAGGCCTTCTTGTCGCGATAGGGCCCTGGATGGAGCGGATCGTCGCCGTAGCCCGAGATGTCGCACACGATCAACGCCGGGTGCTTCTCGCACAGCGCGCTGTATGAGAGCCCGAGCCGTGCTGCGGCGCCGGGCGCGAGGTTTTGCACCAGCACGTCGGCGGTCTTCAGCAGGCGTGCGAGCACCTCGGTGGCCTGCGGATGTTTGAGGTCGAGCGTCAGGCTTTCCTTCGATCGGTTCGTCCACACGAAGTGCGAGGCCTGGCCCCGTACGCGCGTGTCGTAGGCGCGCGCGAAGTCTCCGACGCCGGGGCGCTCGACCTTGATGACGCGTGCGCCGAGGTCGGCCAACTGCCGGGTACAGAACGGCGCTGCGATGGCGTGTTCGAGCGTGACGACGGTGACGCCTTCGAGCGGTCGCATCAGAAGCTCCTCGGCAAGCCGAGCACGTGCTCTGCGACGTACGACAGAATCAGGTTGGTCGAGATCGGCGCGACCTGGTAGAGCCGTGTCTCGCGGAACTTGCGCTCCACGTCGTATTCGTTCGCGAAGCCGAACCCGCCGTGGAACTGGATGCATGCGTTAGCGGCCTCCCAGCTGGCTTTTGCCGCAAGGTACTTGGCCATGTTCGCCTGGGCTCCGCATGCGTGCTGTGCGTCGAACAGCTTGCACGCTTCCCATCGCATCAGATTGGCTGCTTCGACTTCGATGTGGCTTTCGGCGATTGGAAACTGCACGCCCTGGTTCTGTCCGATGGGCCGGCCGAACACGATACGCTCGCCGACGTACTTGGTCACGCGGTCGATGAACCAATACCCGTCGCCGATGCATTCGGCCGCGATCAGGGTGCGCTCGGCGTTAAGCCCGTCGAGGATGTACTTGAAGCCCTTGCCCTCTTCGCCGATCAGGTTCTCTTCGGGGATCTCGAGGTTCTCGAAGAACAGTTCGTTCGTCTCATGGTTGACCATGTTCGGGATCGACCTGACCGTCATGCCATTCTTCTCGGCGGCGCGCAGGTCGACCATGAAGATCGACATGCCTTCGGACTTCTTCTTCACATCGGCCAGCGGCGTTGTGCGCGCCAGCAGAATCATCCAGTCGGAGTGCTGAACGCGCGAGATCCAGACCTTCTGCCCGTTGATCACGTAGCGGTCGCCGCGCTTGACGGCGGTGGTCTTGATCTTCGTTGTGTCGGTGCCTGTGGAGGGCTCGGTCACACCCATCGATTGCAGGCGCCACTCGCCGCTGGCGATCTTCGGCAGGTAGTGCTTTTTCTGTGCATCGCTGCCGTGCCGAAGCAGTGTGCCCATGTTGTACATCTGGCCGTGGCATGCGCCAGAGTTGCCGCCACTGCGGTTGATTTCCTCCATCACGACGCTCGCCTCCGAGAGGCCGAGGCCCGAGCCGCCATATTCCAGCGGAATCATCGCGGCGAGCCAGCCGGCCTTTGTTAGCGCATCGACGAAGGCCACCGGATAGCCACGTTCGTGATCAACCTTGCGGTGGTACTCATCAGGGAATTCGGCGCAAAGCGAGCGCACCGCGTCGCGAATGTCCTGGTATTGATCGGTTGTGTTCTTGAACATCAGGTCGTTGTATGGGTGGGATCACGCGAGCACGGCATGCGCCGTCATCGCGAGGTGGCCGAGGTGGTTGCGCGCCCACAGCGCCACGCTACCGTCCGCCTCGCGCTTGCCACAGACGGTGAATGAATCGATGTCGAACAATGGGCTGACCGCCTTGAAGTCGAACCGCGCGATCGCCGCGTTCGGCATCTCGCGGCGGGCTAGGTCGAGCAGCAAGGTGGCAATCAGCGGGCCGTGAACCACGAGACCGGGATAGCCCTCGACCTGGGTCGCATAGTCGCGGTCATAGTGAATGCGGTGACCGTTGAACGTCAGCGCCGAATATCGGAACAGCAGCACCGGATCGGGCGTGATAAGACGGCTGAAATCCTCGTCGGCGCGTGCGCGCGGCGGCGTTGTCGCGGCAGTGCTCGGGTTCGGGTGATCGCGGTAGACGATGTCGTGTTCCTCGTGTACGGCAATGCCCCGTGCGTGCGAGATCTCGTGGGTCACCGTTACGAACACGAGCGAGCCGCTCCGGCCTTCTTTCGTCTCGACACTCGAGATGGTCGAAAGGCGCGTCGCCGTGTCGCCGACGCGAAGCACGTTGTCGAACGAGAGCCGGCCGCCAGCCCACATGCGCCGCGGCAACGACACCGCCGGCAGGAAGTCGCCGCGATTCGGATGGCCATCCACGCCGATGTCGCGCTGCAGCGCTTGCGGCAGGAAGTACAGCCAGTGCGCGAGTGGTGGCAGGGGCGCGTCGATCGTCGGTTCCGCGCCGTCGGCGCGGTTGAGCATGGCGCTGAAGCCGGCTAGCGGCGCGGCCGTGATGGCGTCGTCGCGCTGCTCGGTTCGGCCAATCCATTGGCGCAAACGATCTGAAGAGTTGGTGGGGGAGGGAGCGGTCACAGCGAGGGTTCGTTTCGAATAGGTGGTTAGCTTGCCCTGCGACGGCCCAGGCCGCAATTTGCGATTCGGAAAGACAGCGTTCGGGTCTGACTAAGAGGGCGTGTTTCCTCTACGGGGTAACCCGGGGTTTGGGAAATGCAAATGGCGTTCGGTCAGTGCAGCCGCTAAATTTGCCTCCATCGAACACGAGACAAATCAATGAAGTCGAGACACACACAGCCAATCAGTCAGGAGCAAATCGCTTTTGTGTTGACGGTGGTGCTGTTCGTGATCTTCTCGTTCATGCTGCCGAACTTTCTGGCAGCCAAGAACATCCTCTCGCTGCTGCGTAGCGTGGCCGTTCTCGGCATGCTGGGGCTTGGCATTCAGGTCGTTGTTCTGGGGCGCGGCATCGATTTGTCGATGGTCGCGAATATGACGATCTCGGTCGCGTGGACGGTGCAGCTTGTCACGCGCGGCGAGCCGCTCAGTCTCGCGTTGATGATCGGTATCGGTTTCTCGCTGGTCGCCGGCCTCATCAATGGACTGCTGATTGCGTACGTCGGAATCCCGCCGCACTTCGCGATGTTCGCGATGGGCGCCTTCATCTACTGGTTCGGTTTCGCGCACCTCATCACCGACACCGACGTGGTCTACGTGCCGCAACCCATAGGCTGGATCCTGGAACTCGGCCAGGGCGCCTTCCTCGGCTTTCCGATGCCGATCATCGTAGTGGCCTTCACTGCATTGATCGGCTACCTGTTCCTCAAATACACGAAGCCTGGCCGGTTCATCGTCGCCGTCGGCGACAACATCGCTGTAGCACGCATCGGTGCCATCGCTGTCAGGCCGATCTTGGCACTGCAGTACTGCCTCTCGGGCGCTATCGCCTTCCTTGCAGGCGTCATCACCGCGACCTCGGTGCAGGCGATGAACACGCGGGTCGTCGGCCCTAACTTGATCTACAACGTGAGCCAGAAAAAGGTTGTGATCGCCCGTTCGCTGGTGCAGAAACTGAAGCGCATCCTCTTTGATGTGCCGATGCGCGGTGTTGATGCCGGCGCCAATGCTGAGCTGCACCGCGTGATCGACGGCCTGGCCGATGTAGGGCTTGTCGTCGTAATGATCTCGTCGTACCTGCCGGAAGTGTTGAAGCTCTCCGGTCGGGTGCTGGTGTCGAGACAGGGCCGCATCGTCGATGAGTTTTCGTTCGATGAAGCCACCGAAGAAAAGATCCTTTTAACAGCCGTGCATTGACACGATCGGAGAACCCCTATGAGACTCAAAGACAAAGTTGCCATCGTCACCGGTGCGGCGAGCGGCTTCGGCGCCGAGACGGCACGCTTGTTCGCCCGCGAGGGCGCGCTGGTGGTGGTCGCCGACCTGAACCTTGCGGGCGCCAAGGCGGTGGCCGCCGAGATTGGTTCGACAGCGCTCGCGATCGAATGCGACGTGTCGCGCCGCGTCGATGTGGACCGCCTCGTGGCGGCCTGTATCAAGGAATTCGCGGTGCCCGACATCGTCGTCAACAACGCCGGCTTCACGCACAAAAACCAGCCCTTGCTCAACGTCGACGAGGCGCTCTTCGACAAGGTGTTCGCGGTCAACGTGAAGTCGATTTTTCACATGGTTCATGCGGTGGTGCCGCACATGCGGCAGCGCGGCAGCGGCGTGATACTGAACATCGGCTCGACGGCGGGCATCCGGCCGAGACCGGGCCTCACCTGGTACAACGCATCGAAAGCTGCGGTGAACCTGCTGTCGAAATCGCTGGCCGTTGAACTCGGAAAGGACGGCATTCGCGTCAACGTGATTTGCCCGGTGATGGGCGAAACCGGCATGCTCGGCGACTTCATGGGCGTGCCTGACACCCCCGAGAACCGCGAGCGTTTCATCGCCGGCATTCCGCTCGGCCGCCTGTCCAGGCCGCTCGATATCGCACGCGCCGCGCTCTACCTCGCGAGCGACGAGGCCGAGTTCATCACCGGGGTCGAGTTCCCGGTCGACGGCGGCCGCACGGTCTAGTTTGGAGACATATCTGATGCAGCAGCATTTCATCGGCGGCCAATGGGTCGCTGCCGCCACCGGCGAGACCTTGCCCGTGCTCGACCCCAGCACCGGGAAGGCGTTCGATCAACTTGCTCGTGGCAATGCCGCCGACATCGACCGCGCGGTCGTTGCCGCACGCCACGCGTTGGGCGGTCCATGGGGCTTGCTCACCGCCACCGAGCGCGGCCGGATTCTGAGCAAGATGGGGCAGATCATCCTGTCGCGAGCCGAAGAGCTCGCGCAGCTCGAAGCGCGCGACACTGGCAAGCCGCTGACGCAGGCACGCACCGATATCACCGTGGCCGCGCGCTATTGCGAGTTCTACGGCGGCGCGGCCGACAAAGTGCATGGCCACCAGATCCCTTACCTCAATGACTTCCATGTTGTAGTGATGCATGAGCCTCACGGTGTCACCGCGCATATCCTGCCGTGGAACTACCCGGCACAGATGTTTGGTCGATCAGTGGTGCCTGCACTCGCGATGGGCAATGCGGTCGTGCTCAAGCCTTCCGAGGACGCGTGCCTCACGCCGCTGATGTTTTGCCGGATAGCGCAAGAGGCCGGTTTGCCGGACGGCGCGCTCAACGTCGTCACGGGTCTCGGCGAAGAAGCGGGTGCAGCGCTCACCGCGCACCCGGACATCAACTTCGTGACCTTCACTGGTTCGCCGGAAGTCGGTCGGATGGTTCAGAAGGCCGCGGGCGAGCGCCTTATCAAGTGCGTACTCGAGCTCGGGGGTAAGTCACCGCAGATCGTCTTCGCCGATGCCGATCTCGACCGCGCCGAAGCGACCATTCTCAATGCCATCACGCAGAACGCGGGGCAAACCTGCTCGGCCGGAAGCCGGTTGCTGATCCAGGAGTCGATCCTCGACGAGTTCATGGTGCGCGTCAAAAGGCGCTTCGTCGCATCGCGTGCGGGGTCTCCCGCAATGGATCTCGATTGCGGCCCGCTCATCAACGCCGCGCAGAAGGAACGCGTCGAAGGATTCATCCGCCGTGCTGTCGACAACGGCGTGCCTCTCATTGCGCAAGGGCGGGTTGCTGACGGAGTCGCGGCTGGCGGCTACTACGTCGCACCGACGGTGTTCGGCCCGGTGCCACGCGGCCACGAGTTGGCCTGCGACGAGGTCTTCGGGCCGGTGTTGTCGGTAATCCCGTTCAAGGACGAAGCCGATGCGGTGCGGCTCGCCAATGCGACGGATTTCGGCCTGCTGGCCGGCATCTGGACTCGCGACGGCTCGCGCCTGACGCGAATGGCCAAGCGCATGCAATGCGGGCAGGTCTACCTCAATTGCTATGGCGCGGGTGGCGGTGTCGAATTGCCATTCGGCGGCGTCAAGCACAGCGGCCACGGGAGGGAGAAGGGTTTTATGTCGCTCGAGGAGTTCTGCGTCATCAAGACAGTGGTGCAGTACCACGGTGAGTAAGGTCGAACCCTCTTAATGACGCGTGGCAAACGAAGACTATGGCTATGCATTTCGATCTGGTTGACCTGCGCCTGATGATACGGGTCGCCGAGGCCAACAGCCTCACGCGCGGCGCGGAGGCTGTCTACATGTCGGTGCCCACCGCAAGTACCCGCATCAAGAACATCGAAGATAGCATTGGCATCAAGTTGTTCTATCGCACCAGTCAGGGTGTCACCCTGACTTTGCCAGGGCAGGCCTTCGTGCACCACGCCAGACTGGTGCTGGGGCAACTCGAGCACCTGAGCGGCGACCTGCAGGAATATGCGAAGGGAATCAAGGGCCACCTTCGCGTGTTCGCGAATACCACGGCACTTGGCGAGTTCCTGCCGCCGGTGTTGCGTGCTTATCTGCTCGCACACCCCGACGTGAATATCGACCTGCGTGAGCGCCTGAGCGGTGACATCGTGCGCGCAGTTTCCGATGGGCAGACGGATATCGGGATCGTCGCTGGCACGGTGCGCACAGAGAACCTCGAAGTGATTCCCTACCGGCGCGACCGGCTCGTGCTGGTGGTGCCACGCGATCACCCGATGGCGGCGCTGCCTTCGGTCGCCTTCGTCGATACGCTGGAGCTCGAACACATCGGCCTGCATGAGTCGAGCGCGATCCACGCCTTCCTGCGGCAGATCTGCAGTGGTTTGCATCGCACGATCCGGTTGCGGATTCAGGTCGGCAACTTCGAGGCGGCCTGTCGAATGATCGAAGCGACGGTGGGCGTGAGCGTCCTGCCCGAGTCGGCCGCGCGGCGACATGCGGAGACGATGGCGATCCAGATCGTTCCGCTGATCGACGACTGGTCGCTACGTGCGATGCAGATTTGCGTGCGCAGCATGGAGTCGCTGCCGCCTTTCGCACGCGATCTCGTGACGTTGCTGATTGAAGACGCGCGCATAGCGAGCGAAGCGACTGCTGACTGAGCGACCCATGCCACTTTCATCCATGCCATCTAACCGGGATGCCTCATGAAGATTCGCGCTGCCGTCTTCAAGGAAATCGGTGCCTCTGTACTTTACGCACAAATCCTTCCGCTGCAAGTAAAGGAAGTCGATCTCGACCCGCCTAGCCGCTTAAAGGCAAAATTTGAAATCGCGGATTCAGGTTTGAGACGTCCTTGTATTGAGGAAATTTCCGCTAGATGGCGCCGGAATGTCCACCTCAGGTGGCCCAGGATCACCGCGAGGAGAAGACTTTCGCGATTCCCCGACATTCACCCTCATTGTCCAAACCCTGCAGGTGCGCCAAGTCGCAGTGACAAGGCAAGTGAGATTGCTTTGAGCTTTTTCGCCACTTGTTCAATATTCGTCTCAACGGCTTCATTTTCGAGCAAGCTGAGAGCCAATCCTGCAATAACTTTATTGGAAAAATCACGAACGGCAACGCCGACGCAAAACATTCCATCCCTAATCTGACCATCATCAATTGAAAATCCGTGGCTGCGCGCTTGCTGGATATCGTCCATTAATTGATCAAGATTTGAAACACTTCGAGATGTTAATTGGTTGGGCCATTGTGACTTTAGATGCTGTTGGATTTCTTGATCGCTCAGTGCGCTAAGCATAATTTTCCCAGTTGCAGTGAACGCTGCAGGCAAGCGCATTCCAATTTGAAATGTGAAACCGAGCGGTCTCTGACTATTTCGACAGGCAAGATAAACCACGTCGTTTCCGTCTAGTACGCTCAAAGTAACTGCATAGTCACGCAGGTCATCATTCCCAGCCATGTGCTCTTGAAATGCACGTATCAGATCTGTTTGGTTTAGGAAAGCATTGGCCCAGCGCATGATTTGCGGACCTATTTGGTAAGTGCCATCAGCAGCCTTTACTAGCATGCCAAGTTCGAACATTGTCCCTAGCAGGCCATGCGTCGTACTTTTCGGCAAGCCGAGGTTGCGCGAGAGCATCGCAGCAGTGAGGGGGACCGGGCTAGATGCCACTGCGTCCAAGATGCCAGCGCCACGACGAAGAGCCGGCGTGATATTTTCAGAAGAAGCAAGTTTCATGCCAAATATCCTTAGGGAATTCACTAGTTGTTTGATGGAAAGCTATCAATAGACTTCAAGTGTTCATTGTACAGAACCAAGTTCATCATGCTGAATTATTTTGAAATGTCAACTAAATTTTGTGCAAGGCTCGCTCTATGTTGAGAGTGCCTACATTATTGCGAGATAGATGCCTAGTTGACGGCCGGTGGATTGACTCTGCGAATGAGGCGCGAATTGAGGTTAAAAATCCTGCGGATGGTACTGTTGTCGGAACCGTCCCGATGTTGGGGGCGGAGGAAGTGCGTCAGGCAATCGCGGCAGCGCAGTTTGCTCTAGGTGGATGGTCTAGGCTGACCGCGCGTGAGAGATCTGCTATTTTGAAACGATGGCATGGATTGGTCTTAGCCAATTTGGATGATCTAGCGGCACTAATGACCGCAGAGCAAGGTAAGCCACTGGCCGAGGCAAGAGGCGAAATTCTGTACGCCGCGTCATTTATTGAATGGTTTGCTGAAGAGGCAAAACGCGCCTATGGCGAAGTCATTCCCTCTACCCTGGCCGATCGTCGTTTGATGGTACTGCGTCAGCCGGTCGGTGTATGTGCCGCCATCACGCCATGGAACTTCCCTGCAGCGATGATTACTCGAAAGGCTGCTCCAGCTATGGCCGCGGGCTGCACAATCATTATCAAGCCTGCAGAACAGACGCCACTATCTGCTTTGGCCTTAGCGGAACTTGCGGTGCAGGCTGGAATTCCAGCCGGAGTTTTTCAGGTCGTGACTGGTGATCCCAAGGTTATTGGTGGACTTCTCACTGAAAGCTCCGTCGTGAGAAAGCTGTCATTTACCGGATCAACCGAGGTCGGGCGTATTCTGATGGCGCAGTGTGCGCCCACCATCAAGCGTCTTTCGCTTGAGTTGGGAGGTAATGCTCCCTTCATAGTTTTTGATGATGCTGATCTTGATGCCGCAGTAGAGGGAGCGCTGGCTTCAAAATATCGCAATGCCGGTCAAACCTGCGTATGCACAAATCGCTTTTATGTGCAATCGAGCATTTACGAATCGTTCGCAAAACGGTTTACCAAACGAGTCGCAGAACTGTCGATAGGACGTGGAGATCAACCTGGAGTCCAGATCGGTCCACTCATTGATGCCGAGGCCGTAGCCAAGGTTGAGGCGTATATAGCGGATGCATTGGCGCATGGCGCCAAGATTGAAATCGGTGGACGTCGCGGGAAAGAAGGCCCGTTGTTTTACGAACCAACAGTTCTCACCGGCGTAACTCAGGTGATGCGAGTAGCACGCGAAGAAATATTTGGACCGATTGCTCCGCTCTTTGCATTTGATAGTGAAGAGGAAGTTATTGCCATGGCCAATGCAACAGAATATGGCCTTGCAGCGTATTTCTATACCTTGGACGCAAGGCGTGCATGGCGCGTAACCGAGGCGTTGGAGTACGGCATGGTAGGGCACAACACAGGACTAATTTCGAACGAAGTCGCTCCATTCGGAGGAATAAAACAATCCGGTGTGGGTCGAGAAGGTTCAAGACATGGGATCGAAGAGTATCAGGAGTTGAAATACTGGTGCTCCGTTGTTGAGTAAAATGAATAACGCGAAATGACGCTTAGCTATATGGAAACTAAATCATTTGAATTTCGTACCGTTCCATTAATTCGAGTGGAGTGGGGCGGTGCAGGTCGATTAGCGGAGTTGCTTGCTCAAACATTCGCACAGCGCAACATCCTAATTGTTACTGATCCGGGTTTGGTCAAGGCGAGACTGATTGAACCGATCGTTGCCAACCTACGCGCGAATGGTTACTCCGTTGCGATATTCGATGATGTCGTCGCTGATCCTCCAGAAGAGGTGGTCCTCGCAGCGGTCGAATATGGGCGACAACTCAAACCAGGAGTAGTCGTTGGGTTGGGAGGCGGCTCTTCACTCGATGTGGCAAAACTTCTTGCCGTTTTGTTGGTTTCTGAGCAAAAAATTACTGAGATCTACGGTATTGGTAAAATTCAAGGCCCTCGCCTACCGCTTGTACAAATACCGACGACGGCAGGTACCGGCTCAGAAGTGACTAACATTTCGATAATTACCACTGGCGCCGCATCCAAGTTGGGAGTGGTAGCGCCGCAGCTATATGCTGATCTAGTGCTGCTTGATGCACAGCTGACACTCGGTTTGCCGCGCATAGCAACGGCCGCAACTGGTATCGACGCGATGGTACATGCGATCGAGGCCTATACCAGCAAGATCAAGAAAAATCCAATATCAGATACTTTGGCGCGCGAGGCGTTACGGATCATCGCGGCAAATCTTCTGACCGCTTGCCAAGATGGTCAAAACCGAGCGGCACGCGAGGGTTTGCTACTTGGAGCTACCCTGGCGGGTCAAGCTTTCGCGAATTCCCCGGTCGCTGCAGTGCATGCCTTGGCGTATCCATTGGGAAGCCATTACCACGTGGCTCACGGATTGTCGAATGCGCTCATGCTTGGGCCGGTACTGCGTTTTAATACCTCGGCAGCAGCACCTCAATATGCTGAATTAGCCGACGTGATTGGTGTTCCAGGCCATGGGAATACAGAAAAACGGGCGAATGACTTTATTCAAGCGATAGAAATATTGATGAGTGAAAGCGGCTCGCCTCGACGGCTTCGGGACGTGGGTGTTACCGAGGATAGCTTGGGAATGCTTGCTGACGAAGCCATGAAACAGACACGTCTGCTCATCAACAACCCAATTGCGTTGCAACGTAACGATGCCATGGCACTCTATCGTGAAGCATATTGATATAAAAAATATCTGTAGTAAATTGCTTCATCCTGATAATGGGATTCATGCTGTTTTAATATACGCTATTTGATGGATTTTATTTTATGCAATCACTAAATAAAAAAATCAGATTTAAGACAGATCAACAGATGATAGTATTGTTGATCTCATTAATAATATTTGTTATTTTCTCTTTTACTCTTTCGAATTTTTTTAGTGCCGGAAATCTGATAGCTATGATGCGCTCAATCGCAGTGTTGGCTATTCTTGGACTTGGGATGGCCATTGTTGTGATTGGTCGAGGTATTGACTTATCCATGGTGGCTTTGATGGCTGTGCCTACTGCCTTGGTGATGACATTGGTAGAAAGTGGCGTTGGATTAGCTTTATCAATTATGGTGGGTGTGGCTTTTGCTATTGTCGTGGGTGTAATTAATGGCGTTCTTGTGGCATATGCAGAAATACCAGCGTTGTTTGTGACGTTGGCCATGGGTTTGGTCTTGGCGGGTTTGGGGCAAGTAGGGATATTGAAGGCGGACATGGTCAGCTGGCCGGAAGGTATGGATCCAGTGCGTTGGATTGGTGGTTCAAACGTATTTGGCGTGCCTAGTAGCGTTTTGGTCGCTGCTGCCATGTTTCTCTTTGTGAACTGGTTTTTAAGAAAAACAAAAATAGGGCGTTTTATCTACTCTATTGGCGATAATCCAAACACGGCTAGAACTACGGGTATCTTTGTGCGCCCGATCATGGTTTTGCAATATGTTTTGGCAGCCTTAATTGCTGTGTTGGCGGGTTTAGTCATGGCCTCGTCGAATAATTTGATGGACACCAGAATCTACAACCTTTCGTTAATTTATGACATTATTTTGGTGGTGGTCTTAGGAGGGGTTGGCCTGTCCGGTGGTCGTGGCGGGGTATGGAGCGTTTTGGTTGGAACCTTGCTCGTCGGTATTGTGTTCAATGGTATGACCATCATGAATTTTCCACTGGATATTCAGGATTTATTCAAAGGTATTATTTTGTTGATTGCCGTTATTGTGGATAGTTTCTTGAATCCGAGAAATGAGGAAACAGGGCAGCAGGGGGATATTTGATTTTCCAGATGGAGGTGGGTTGTATATTTATTAACTCGTACGTAGATTGTTTTTGAATTTATAAAGGAGACGTAAATGAAAATGACCGCAAATACCAAAGCCACTCAGTTCGGGATGAAATCCCTTCTCGCTCTGACCATTGCCGCAGTAGGAACAATGGTTGGGGTGGCGCATGCACAGGATGGGGCTATCAAGGATCCTGAGCGGACGCATTATTACGAGGTATTTAAGGGCAAACGGGTGGTTTTTGTTCCCGTGTTTATGGGCTTGGATCTGACCGAAGGTTGGTCCAAAATTATGACCATTCAGGCCAAACGGCTGGGTTACAACTATGAGGTGAGAAACGCCAACTTCGACACCTCTGCAGGCGTGCAAATCCTGACTCAGTTGCTCAGTGAAAAACCAAAACCCGACGTAGTGGTGATTCAAAACCCCGACGTTACTTCCTATGCCAAGCTTGAAAAGCGAATGGAGGATGCCGGCATCCGAGTAATCCAGCTGAACATGAAGAGTTTGACGTCGACGACGGGATTTGCCGGTGCTGACGCCACGGTGATCGGCGAAACCCAGGCCGAATGGGTGGTTAAACAGTGCGGTCCGAATACCTCGCGCAAGGTGTTAATCTTGAACGGACCGACCACGGCGCCGTGGACGGTCTACATGCAAGAGGGCTACAACAATGTGCTGTCCAAAAACCCGGATATCAAGGTGGTTGCACGCCAGTCGATTGGCAACTACGACTCGTCGAAGGCCAAGTCGATCACCGAAGTGACGCTCAAGCAGCACCCTGACCTTTGCGCCATTATGGGGGTTTGGGATATCCCTGATCTCGCTACCGGGTCAGCCGTCAAGGATGCAGGAAAGTCAGGTAAGGTGCTGGTGTCAACTAGTGGGGGTGGGGGTGAAGTGGCGTGCAAAGGCTTGCAGACCAAGGCTTTTGACCATTACGTTAGCTATGACGTGCCGGGTCAAGGCCGTGACGTCAATGACTTGATCCAGATGGCTCTGCAATTGAACGACCAGCCGGGAAAAGTCAAGGTGGCGCATTACACGCCGTTGTCGGTTTTCACGCAGGCCGACGTAGCCAGCCATAAGTGCTGGACACTCGACACTCTGAATTGATATACAGCCAAAGGTGCCCTGGTACGGTGCCTTTGGCGTTTCTCCATTTTTTGACTTCAAGTCCCAACTGGCACAGTGCTTTATTGATCAAGCACGATAGTTTGTGTGTCCAAAATTCAAAATGGTAAATCGCCCATATGTCAATGGAATCATCTGGTGAATTCAATCGGTTGCGCTATAAATATTGGCCCGATCGCGCAATAGGAGAGTTGCTCTCCAAGAATTGGATGGAGACGGCGGTTCCATTGCTAGTACTTGTGCTGGTGATCGCTGTATTTTCGTCGCTTGTTGAAAACTTTCTCTCTTTCAGCACGATTGCCGGCTTTCTGCGGGAAGGCAGCGAGCTCGGCTTTATCGTGCTGGGGCAGGCCATCGTGTTGATCGTCGGCGGCATTGATTTGAGCGTTGGATCGATTTACGCAATCTGCAACGTATTGGTGCTGTATCTGGTTCACGTTCAGGAGTGGTCGGTGGCTTCCTCCATTGTCGTGACCTTGCTGGTAGGGGCGGCCCTGGGGGCCGTCAATGGCGTGCTCATCGGTTACCTGAAGCTGCGAGCCTTCCTAACGACGCTGGTGACTCTTATTGTTTTGCGCGCGATTTACAACCTAATTCAGTTCAAGTGGGCCGTCGGTATCGCATCGACACTGCCAGAGTCTAGTCTTTGGGACTATCTGGGCAGTGGAAAAATGCTCAGCCTCCCCGTTGCGACTTGGATATTTGCGGTGGTCGCTGTTGGTTTCCACCTGTTCCTTACGCGTATGCGTGGTGGCTGGCGTCTGCTTGCGGTCGGGGGCTCGCGCCGCTCGGCTTACAACTCGGGGCTGCCGGTGAATCGCATTGCGGCGCTGGCCTATGTGGCTTCGGGCGTGTTTGCCGGGGTGGCGGCGGTGCTTTTTGCCGCACGTGTGGACAGTAGCAGCGCCGATACAGGCCTAGGACTGGAAATCGTTGTGCTTGCGGCAGCCTTGCTCGGTGGCATCCGTCTGGGTGGCGGCAAGGGCTCGGCAATGAAGGCAGTGCTCGGCACCTTTATCATCTTGATCGTTACCAACAGCCTGCGCGGCTTGGCGGTGCAAGCGGGCTATATTCGTATTGCGTTAGGCGTGATCATGATTCTCGCCGTGACCCTGGATATCCGTTGGTTCAAGAACCGGGGCAAAGCGATAAGCGAGCTGTATGTCAGCCCAGGTTACTTGCCTATGCCAAAGGCCGCATCGCTTGCGGCCGGAACGCCCTATGCGGTGAATAACAAGCTAGGTAATATTGAGCTCATTGGTCTGGGGCAGGTTGAGTCGCCGGAAGACGTGATTCTGGACTCGGACGACCATTTATACTGCGGAACCCGCCATGGCGACATCATGAAGTTTCATGCGCCGGATTACAAAAAAATGGAGGTGTACGCGCATATTGGCGGTCAGCCGCTGGGAATGGCTTTCAATGCCGCCGGAGATCTGTATGTCTGCGTTGGTGGCATGGGCTTGTACAGGGTGAGGCGTGCCGATCGCGTGGTGGAAAAGGTCACCGATGAAACCAATCGCTCGTGGAACACGGTCAACGACGACAGCCGTTTGCGCCTCGCTGATGACCTGGATATCGCGCCCGACGGTCGTATTTATTTCTCGGAAGCGACCATACGCTACGAAATGAGCGAGTGGCCTATTGATAGCTTAGAAGCGCGCGGCAACGGACGTATCATTTGCTACGACCCGAAAACCGACAAAACGCAGACGGTGCTCAAAAATCTGGTGTTTCCCAACGGCATTTGCATGGTGGGCGATGGGCAGTCGCTACTGTTTGCCGAGAGCTGGGCCTGCCGTATTAGCCGCTACTGGTTTGATGGGCCGAACAAGGGTCAGGTGCAGGTGGTGATTCCCGATTTGCCGGGCTATCCCGACAATATCAACCGTGCTTCCGACGGTAATTTTTGGATCGCCATCATGGGTATGAGGAGTCCGTCCTTTGACCTGGCGATGCGCTGGCCGGGCTTCAGGCGCCGGATGGTCAAGCGCTTAGGACACGACGAATGGTTGTCGCCCAATATCAACGTCGGCTGCGTGATCAAGTGCGACTTGAATGGAACTGTGCTGGAGTCCTATTGGGACAAGGGAGGCGAGAACCACCCGATGATCACCTCGATGCGCGAGCACAAAGGCTATCTCTATCTGGGTGGAATTTCCAATAATCGTATTGGGCGATTGCGTCTGGATGGTGCCGATCCACATTTCATTCAACATCCGATCAACGCGAGGTAAGCCATGTTGAAACAACTTAAGCGGGCGCGTGACCGGTTCTTTGGCGCGGGTGAAGCAGACACCTCAGTTCCAGTGCTTGATGGACCGCTCAAGCCCAACCATATTCTTGAAAACGCCGAGGTTTTTTTCGAGGCTACTGGCCTCGAGGATATTTGCATCACCGCCGATGGCCGCCTGATGGTGGCCAGTGGCGTCACGGTGCTTTCAGTTGACGACTCGGGTAAAGCACAAACCATCGCCAGCCTGGACGAGCCTGTTCAGGCGCTCACTGCCTACAGTGATGGTCTGGTGGCCGCCACTAGCGGCAGCCTGCACTTCATCGGCGGACATCTCGACGGCAAGCAATACCGGGTGGCGAAGGAGTCTTTCGACGGTTGCATCAATGCGATGTGCGAGCACCCCGATGGTTCCATCATCATCAGCGAGGGCTCGGGTAGGCATGGGTATTCTGAGTGGACAAAGGACTTGCTCAGTGACGGCGCCAGCGGGCGGGTTCTGCAGTACCGGCCCGAGAACGACAAGCTAGACATAATCAAGCAAAGCCTGAAATACGCCTACGGTGTGCTGGTGGACGCACAAGGCGCAATCTACACCTCCGAATCCTGGGGGCATCGCATCGTTCAGATAGCACAGGGGAATGCGCGCAGCGTTTACCAGGACTTGCCTGGCTACCCCTCGCGGTTGATCAAGGCGGAGGCAGGAGGATATTGGCTGACCGTGTTTGCGCCGCGCAACCAGCTTGTCGAATTCGTGCTGCGGGAAACAGGTTTCAAGCATGAAATGATGGCCAAAATCGACCCGAAATACTGGATTGCACCGGCGCTCAGCTCGGGGCACGATTTCATAGAGCCCATGCAACAAGGGGGAGTGCGCCAAATGGGGGTGCTCAAACCTTGGGCTCCCGCGCGCTCCTACGGTCTGGTGGTGCGTCTCGATGCTGACTTCCAGCCGCAGTATTCGCTGCACAGCCGCGTTGGTGGCTACAACCACGGAGTGACGGCAGTGGCCGAGTTCCACGGCGTACTGCTGGTCTTGTCCAAAGGGGCGAGTAAGGTGCTGCGCCTCCCTCTGTCTGACATTAAATAATGGGTGAGGGTTATGACTCCAATTTTGGAACTTAGGGGCATCACAAAACTATACGGGGGAGTGCCGGCGGTCGACGGTGTCGATTTCACCCTGAACAAGGGCGAAGTGCACGCCTTGTGCGGGGAAAACGGTGCCGGAAAATCCACCCTAACCAAAATCATGGCTGGCGTGGTTGAACCGAGCGAAGGCGAGCTGGTGCTGGAGGGCCGAAGGGTGCAGTTCCGCAACCCGGTCGAGGCGCAGCGTGAGGGGATTGCCATGGTGTTTCAGGAAACCAGCCTGGTACCGACGATGACGGTGGGGCAAAACCTTTACTTGGGCAACGAAAAGCTCTTCAACCGCTTGCGCGCGGTGTACATCGCCTCGCAGCAGTTGCTGCAGTCGCTCAACTTCAACGTCGACCCGACGAAGACCGTGAGCGAGCTGGGGGCTGCGCAAAAGCAGATGGTGGAGATTGCCCGTGCGGTGCTGCACAAGGCGCGGGTGATTATTTTTGACGAGCCGACGGCGACGCTGACACCGGAGGAAAAGCGATATTTCTTCGACTTGATCCGCAACTTGAAGGGGAATGGCGTCTCCATCATTTTCATCTCGCACGCTCTTGAGGAAGCGCTGGAAATTTCCGACCGCATCACCATCATGCGTGACAGCAAGTTGATTGTCTCAGACGACACCGCCAATTTCGATCGCGAGAGCATCATCCGCGCCATGGTGGGACGCGATCTCTCCAACACCTTGTACGGCAAAAAGGAAAGTGTGCGCCCCGCCGGCAAGCGGGTGCTCAGCGTGCAAAACCTGCGCATGGGCACCATGGTCAGGAATACGTCGTTTTCGGTGTTTTCCGGCCAGATTACCGGGGTTTTTGGTTTGATTGGCTCGGGCCGCACGGAAACTTTCAAGGTGGTTGCGGGCGTGATCAAGCGCGATTACACCCATGGGGGCAAGGTTATCTTCAACGACCGTCCGGTTCGCTACCGGGTCCCGGCGCCTGCCGTGGCCGAGGGCATCGCCTACATCACGGAAGATCGCAAGGTCGATGGTTTCTTTGAAACTATGTCAATCTCCCGCAACATTTATGCAGGCGTACTCGCCAAGGAGCGGCTCGAGCGCTTTCTTACCTCGAACGGCGAGGAAAAGAGCATAGGTCAGGAGTGGCGCCAGAAGCTCAACATCCGCTCGGTGACAGCCGATGCCAACGTCATCGAGCTGTCGGGCGGCAACCAGCAAAAGGTGGTGATCGCCAAGTCGCTTATCCAAAACCCTAAGCTGGTGATCTTCGACGAACCCACGCGTGGGGTCGACGTCGGTGCCGTGGCCGAGATTCACGACATCATCCGCAAGCTCGCCGACGAGGGGCTGGCGGTGGTGGTGATCTCCTCCTACCTCCCGGAAATCATGCTGTTGTCCGACCGAATCCTGGTCTCGCGCCAAGGGCGCATCGTCGAGGAGTTCAACGGCCTGGAGGCGACGGAGGAAAAAATCATGTATGCCTCAATTCACTGAGGCGGGCACCGTCGATGACGGGTTGTTGCGATACCTGTCGCCGCAGTGTTGGCACCGACCAAAAACTGAGCTACATGTTTGACCTACCCTGCTGCAATTTTGTTCAGCGAGGGATTGAGGATTGATCACCATGGACATGATTGGCAGGATCCGGCGTTTGAACGTAAGGGGGAAGAAGTCGGAGCGCGAGATCGGGCGGCTGACGGGGTTTTCAAGTGCACCTGAAAACAAGGCAGGCTGAAAAAGCAGCTCCGACAGCTTGAAAAACAAGAAAAATGATGCACGGACCAAGCATGATGGAGACGGGTTGCATCATCTGAAAAATGCGGCGCTAAAGCACTCATCGATCCGAGTCGTTCAGTGCATCCCCGGGTGTCTTTGAGGCAAGTGGAAGTCCAATTTACAGATTTTATTTTTATGAAACTGTGAAAGTACCCGCTTGCTGTTTTTTTTACAGGTTTCCAAAAGATTGACGCTAGACTGAAAAATTTACAGAGTAAGTTTTTACGATCATCAGCGCCGACGCCGTAGGCGTGCCAGGTTTCTGGGTTTGCAGCGCAGGCTCATTTGGCGCAGCCAAGTGAAGGCCCGCAGGGCCGTGCCGCAGCTACAAGCCGCGCAATCTCGCCAAGAGCGTGACGGTCGAACGACCGTGACTGGTCTTTGCCATGAAGGGCCATGAACAATGGACAGCGGCTAGAGTCTAGGCAATCGTCCGGGATGCCACCCTTACCGATGTATTCAATGCAGGGTGATGTCCGCGCCAGCAAGTTGTGGGCTGAAAGTCAGGAGCTGAACTACCCGACCAAGCATGACGATGCTGCCTGGCTGTCGATTATTGCCAGTGTCGCTGTACTCAAAAGTGTAGGTACGTTTGAGTGCGAGGTGCCCGTCCTCGTCACGTGCCAGTTTGATATTGGCGAGGGAGACAGTGTCGTCGAGGAATTGCACCCCATTGAGATGGCATTGGCTGCGAGCGCGCGCCACGGCGATCTCGCGGACACGGGTACTTTCGAACCATAGCCAGAAGAGACCTCCCAGAATGACTGCGCCGATAATTTCGAACGATGACATGATAAAAAAATGTGAGCCTGCTTCCGTAGTGGCTAGAGCTTGAAGATCTCGGCACCCACAAGACAAGATGTGAGAGCCAGTCGTCTCAACTGCTTTGTCCCAGACTTTTACCGCTGAATTTTTCCGGTTCGTGCTCCCCTCCCGCTGGGGAGCTTGTCTCAGACTTTAATGGCAAAAACAGCTCAGCGCCGACGCTGTAGGCGCGCCAGTTTCTGGCCGTGCCGCAGCTACAAACCGCGCAATCTCGCCAAGAGCGTCCCTGTGGAATGACTGTGGGGCATTTTGGCGCCCATGATCGGCACCATCGTTGCATTGCGTGGGCAACGGTGGACGAACCGGACGAGTCCTCCGCGTATTCCATAACTGCTATATATTGGTTTATGTCACACACCATCCAAGAGGAATGCATGTCGATCCAATCCATTCTGAAATCCACCGTGGTGGTACTGGCGATCGTGACCGGTGCGCCGCTTTTCGCACAGGGCACGCCCATCAACACAGCGGCGTTTGACGCGCTGGTCGCGCAGGGCCCTGTCGCCGACGCTGCGACCATCGCTTCGAGCACCTGGGCCAGCAAGATCAAGCAGGCCGGCGCGCTGCGCCTGGGCGGCACACAAACCTCGAATCTGTTCTCGCTGCTCAACGAAAAAGACGGCAAGATGCGCGGCTTCGACGCCGGTCTGGCCCAGCTCATCACGCGCTACATCCTGGGCGATGGGGCCAAAGTCCAGTTCACGCAGGTGACCTCGTCTACGCGCGAACAGGTGCTCATCAACGACCAGGCGGACATGGTGCTCGCCACCTACTCCATCACCCCCGCCCGCGCCGAG
>Ga0066438_1000211_pt1 | contig 21160 bp, 16 predicted proteins | sample LakWasMet56_HOW8_2_FD_59526 | JGI IMG/M metagenome (GOLD analysis project Ga0066438, IMG submission 59526) | Freshwater sediment methanotrophic microbial communities from Lake Washington under simulated oxygen tension - Sediment Metagenome 56_HOW8 | ecosystem: Environmental > Aquatic >...
GCTGAACTGCGTGACCCTAGAATTAAGGCTTATTCAGGAGGATAGCGAAAGTCCTAATTATATAAGAAAATCACATATTTGGCCCATTACTCTTTCGCAGTCTCTAACGCGAATCCGCCGCCTTACGGTATTCATTCCGGCTATTTGCTAAACCAATAATCAAACTGTTTATATCGCTATGATTCATTTTATTCATAAAGTCATTTTTATTTGCTTCAGGAACCCGGTCCAGCAATCTATTTGTAAGCTTCATAATTGTTTTGTTTTGAAAGAAATCCGTAGACAAGCATCCGTTTACATAAAGATCTAATCGTTCTCCGGATGCAGAATCAAAGACATGTTCTCTTAATAAGCCTTCTTGTTGAAAGCCAAGATGCACTGTATTTTGTTGCCCTTTTGGATTGTCCCCGTAAACATAGCTAATTAGCTTATGGATTCCTATTTTCGAAAATGCAAATTCCATGACCAATAATGTCGCTTCCAGACTAATACCAAAGGGCTGTTCTTCTGGAAAACCAACAATAATTTCAGCTCTCGAATTGTTTAAATTCAGATCAACTAATTCCGCTAAACCAATTGGAACTCCTTCTCTTTCTACAACCCAAGAGATTTGTTTTGTTTCAGTAGGGGCCGCATTAGCCTTCTGTAAATCACGATCTATCGTCTCGGTAGAGTTGTCCTGAAATAAATGGTAATGATGTTGAAAATTGGCATTGCCCCGACAAGACACTAGAAATTCACGATGTATCGGTTTCAGCCTGGTTAGCGCGACTCGCTTACCTTGGCATGGCTCGAACCAAAAAGATGCCGCACTGAATGTTATGGCCTGTAGCCGCTCTTTGAGGGATGGTAAATTAGACGGAACCAGCCGATAGGCTTGGCTAAAAGCATCCAGTGACAGCTCTTTCTCGCCACAAAACCATGCGGCACGACCCAGCGCAATGGCCGAAGTAAAATCTTCTGATACCAATTGATTTGCTTTCGTGGCGGCGTTTAAGGCCATAGCTGAACGTTTTGCCTGAAGATAAGCTTCAGATAGCGTATTCAGATATTGAATGTTGTTTGGCAACAATTGATGGGCCGTCTCAAAACAACGAATAGCCTTGTTAAGGTTTCGCTGAGGTTTCGGTCCAAAAGCCATGACAAACCCTTTTGCAAAATAGTTTTGCGCATCAAGTTGTTCAAAATCAGTTTGCATTTCGTGTATTGTCATGGCTAAGCTTCAGGTTTAACCCGCTTTGCCTGGGGTATATTGTGTGTACTGTAATCCTTGTCCGGTTAAACTCACAAGATGGTCAGTGTTTGTATTTGTTTCAGCGGCCATGGCTATAAAGCTTGCTTGGGTATAAGTACCATTGTCGATTAACTGCGTAAACGCCTTTAGAGAATCTTGATCGGGAGCATGGCCGACTACATTGGTATAGAGAATATTCACCAAATCCGCGTTACTTACTCCATTAGGAACATAATATTTGAGAACAGCATCGGCAAGAGTGGTAATTTTTGAGTTGTCGAATGTTGAACTATCCCTAAGTTGGTCTGCTTGATAAATCCATTTACCTAAAGTCACGCTATCTGGCATTTTTCCAAATCCTGCATATAAAAGTGCCAGGGCTGCACCGGCATCTTCATTTAAACCAAGATCCAGCGCCACGTGAGTTCCATCTGAAAAGCTGATACGCTCAATGGCTGTAAGTGTATCAGACCCTGACGTGCTACTTCCGCTCTTACTTCCACTCACAGTGGTGGTATAGCTTATATTCCAGTGATCACCACTATGAGCGATAGTGGCATTACCAGGGGTAACATTTCCGTAAGATATCGTATCTACATTATCATTACCCACATAGGAAGCATTATTCCCGGTGCTAGCAGTGATAGTCATTGATGATGGAAATGTAGTAGCGCCAGATTTGCTAGCCATAATTACCTCGATAGTTAAAATTATTAAGTTTGTAGTTCTATTTATCTCTTGCGAAGAGTTCGGTTGGGCAACAGTTTTATCGTTGCCCAATATTATTAAGTGTACTGATGTCGGGCATAATCAGATATTTATGCAACATGATCCTGAACCAATTATTCTAAGCATACATAAGCCGACGCCCCTTAGGTTCAGGAATTGGGTCGCCAAACTCTTTAGCCGTATCCAGCCAAAGTCCAATAGCCTCATGTGCATTCGCCAGCGCTTCTTCCTGGGAGTTGCCATGCGCCATGCAGCCGGGAAGTTCCGGGACTTCGGCGATAAAAGCGTTATCTTCCTTGCTCCAATATAAAATGGTTTCATATTTGTATGTCATATTTCATCCGCTAAATGGTATTTGATGATTATGAATCGGACTTGCCGAACCTGATACGGCTTAGCTTTACTGTCATCCTGCTGAAGATTTAATTTCTCTTCGATGCCTTCTTTACGATAAACATGATGGCTTCCGCGTATTCGTTCATCGAAGCCTAAACGAATTAATAAGCCTCGAAGATCATCGAACGGAATATTCGCATCTGAAGACCCACGAAGGATTTTATCGATTAATTTATCGTATTTTCCCATCGGAAGAGGCTAACTTATAAACCTAGATCACGCAAGCATCACATCCACCCGCCGGAATTGGCCTTGGCGAAGCGCTTCAGCGGCTTGGCCCTCCAGCTGCTGACCTTCCATGATTTGCATATTGCCATCCCGCCCATGTAACAGATAGCGGCAGGGCTTTACCGCGTCATTGCCGAAAGTATCCTGGCGTTCGGGGTTGATGTAGACCAGCAAGGTTGCCCCCAATAATGCGCAAGCCGCACTATCCGTCGGCAATGTTTCTTCAAAATCGAACAGATTAACACATTGCTCGTTCGTCGAGAAAAATGTCTTCGACAACACCGGCGCGGGCCTGAACAGCAACTTTCCTTCCTCGAATACAAACGGAGCAGGCCCCAAAAAAAGATATGTCCAAAGATGCAAAAATTCTACCGTGGAACCCGAAAGACGGGCTACGCAACCCCGTCCGTGTTGCCGAGGATCGATAGCGAAACCGCTGCTGACCAGGAAGCTGGAGTTTTCGACCGGGTTGCGTCCGTATTCCATCGGATCTCGAAAAGCTACCAGCAGCTGTTCGATTTGGCCGTAAAACTCTTCGACTAACCCGGCCCGGACCATTTCCAGCACGAACTTGTAATGCATGTGCAGGAAGATAGAGCCGTTCTCCAGCCAGCCGTAGTTGAAAACTCCAATCCGTCCCAAGTCCAGCGCATTCTCCCCGAGCGGTTCATTGACGCGGTACATGCCCAGCTTATTGTCGAACAGTTCGGAGTTATGCGCCGCATTGTATAAGCGCCGGACTTCCTCCGGTTCGGCGATGCGCAGGGCATGGACAAAGCCTTCCAGAAACGGCGGTACCGGTTTTTGCTTGAAGCGGGCCACAGCCGCCTTGCCGCCCTCGATTTCCTTGTATTGCTCGGCTTCATAGGAAAAATAGGTAACGATGCCTTCCGGTGTTCGGGCTTTGTCGATTGCCGCATCCAGATAGCTTGAAACCGTGTTCAGGAAGCTTTGTACCGCTGCAACAGAAAGAACGCGTTCGGCACCTTCAAAGCCCATGAATACTTTTCCCCGATAGGCTTCCTTTTGGGCTCCGCTTTCCCGCCAGAATAACTCGGGCGTCAGGTTGGGGCGATTTAACAGCGCCTCCAATCCGGATATAAAGTACGCCAACTCCATTGGTAGGGAAAATGAGCCATCGACATCGGCCAGGGCTTTTGCGGTAAAGTCCACCAAACGCTTGAGCTCAATGGTTTCATTGATCGAAGATCCGAAAATGCCGGGCAGGCCGTTCAACGCATCGCACCAGCCTGGGCGGTCCGCCTCCATTTCTATGCCTACGCCGAACGGGTCCAGCGTGGACAGCTTGTTGGCGACCAGGGTCAGGATTTTTCCGAGTAGCGTGGTGTAAACGATCTCGCCGTGGCCGCCTTGCGCGCGGGCTTGGTGACGTCGCCGGGTGCGGGAATTGATTAGGGATTCTTTCTCGGGATTGCCCTGCACCGCGCCGAATTGGCGAACGCCGTTGGGCGTCACCACGTATTTTTGGGAGCGCGGGACGACAAAGTGAGTGGAATCGAAAAAAGTGTAGGTCTTTTCCAGTAATAAACCGGGCAGTCGGTCCGGGAAAATTGCTTGGTAGCTAATCAGCAAGTCCACCAAATAAGTCCAATGGTCCGACCAATAGCCGCGGTCGAATTCGGCATCCTCGACTTCCTGTGCCTGCGCCAGAATTTCTTTGATGATCGGCTCCGGGTTTTCCGCGCCTTGAAGCACCTGCCATAATTCCGCGTATTTAAATTCGCGGGACAGCAGTTGTTCGAGGTCGGCAAACTGAGTGAAATGATGCGCAAGGGCTAGCGGTGCGTCCACGACAAAACGCGAGTTCCGCAACGAACAGGGATTGTAGCCGTCCGTCTGAATCAGGTTAAAGAAATAGCGGATGTTTTTGTCATCCAGCGCAGGATCGAAAAACACGTCCATCCGGCGGTTTTGCAGGACGTCGCGGAAATCGCCGTTGCCTTCGGAAAACGGCGTATCCTGCAACAGAAAATCGTTGTAATCCCGTTCCAGATCGCCGTGCTTGCGGCCGAACAAATACAATTGCGCACCCCCCGGCACTTTCGTCGGAAAACCGCCGCGCAAACCGTTGTCCAGATAACATTGCCGGGCATGGGCATCGAACAGCGGCTTGGCCGTCGCGGTAAAGATCCGTTGCGTGATACCTTCGACCAATTGGCGGTTTACTTCCCGTTTGGCCTCGAAGTAGTTTTCTTTGTCAGCTTCTGCGATGAATTGCTCAAACACTGTTTGCGATTCTGCATGGCCGTAAAAACCGTAAAAGACTTGGCTTTGTCCCGGTTGGAGTTCGACGGTCAACGCCTGGAACGCCGACGGCGTTTGGTTGCCCGCTACTTGGTTAGCGAAATCGAGCTTATCGTTGGCAAAGAACCGTTCCGGCCTGGAAAAATCCCCGGCCAAACCGAAAACCCTTTCTGCATCGACGACCACGCTGGTGCGTCCGCCGTTCAAAAAACCGGCGAAAAAATTGCAGGCGATTACCGGCTCCACTTGCGGGGAGTCGGTAGGCCATACTTTCAGCCGGTAAAACGGTAGATTTTCCTCGACGCCCTCGACACGCATGAAGGCTTCAGATGTTCGGCTCATGAACTTGAGTATCCATTGGTTCATGCCGAACGGAAGCACTTGCGGCAAACCGTCGACGATCTCTATCTTTTTAGTCTGCCCGGATGTATTGACGATCTCGACCCGGCGCAGCAATCCGGCCACGGGCGCTTCCGGCAAGGTGAACATATCGGCCCGGATGCGGAATCCCAACTGAGGATTGATCTCTTCGACGCCGACCTCATGAGGCGTAACGTAAAGGCGCTGCTTGACCTCCGGCCCCGCCCCGCGCTGGAAAGGCTCATGAGTCAGGATTTGATCGCCATCGGCAATCTTCAGGAACGTCCGGAAACCTCGGGACGGCGTCAGTTGATAAGCTTTGTCGGCAGGGAAAAACTCCAGAAAGGCCCCGTCTTTGTTACGCACGCCAAAACTGGCGATGGCTTGGCCCCGGTTGACGTAAAACACCCAGGCCGGACGACCCATCGTACCGGCGATGCCGGGCAAAAAACTGGCGAAAGGGGCAAGGTCGTTGTACTGATCGATGACGAAGCGATTATCGGCATCTAAGGCATAGTGGCTTTGGTTCACGGGGTTGCACCATTTGAGTTGGATATTGAATCGGCGGTCTGGAGTATAGAGCAAGGTCTGACATTTGGTTTAAATTTCAGGCGATGCATATTGACTGGCTGAGGCTGTGTATTGTCCACGAAAGCCACGAAAAGCACGAAAAAAGACCAGATTGATTTTTCCCCGTAGGGCGTGCCGTGCGCGCCTTTGAGGAAACTGAGGCACGCATGGCACGGCCTACTTAATTATTACCCCATCAATGGTTAGTTTTTCCCATCCACCAAAAAATACATCAAAACCAAATTGGTGATCAGCAGGATGATCGACAAGACTTTCCAGAATAATAACGGGTTGCGCTGTATTAAAGGGATGGCTTCTTCAGCGCTTAAAAACTTGCGGTTGGGTGTGGACAGGTCGTAGAGGAACTCCGATAAATCGTCATAGCGAAATTGCGGGGTTATTGCGGTGGCTTTTTTCAATGCGCCGTCGATCCAGATCGGGACCATCGCGTTGTGATGAAAACTGGGTACATAATGGAGTTTCGCCAGGTTCATTGAGTTGGGTTTTTCCGGCATATCCTGGCCGAAAGGCAAGGCGTTGTTCAGCATTTCATAAGTAATCACGCCCAGCGAAAACAGGTCGGATTTTACCGTGCCGGGATGTCCCAGATGATATTCCGGAGCGGTGTAATTCAAGGTGCCGAGTATGTTGTCGGCGCCGCTGTGTTCCAGCGGCGTAATTTCCGCGATACCGGCGATCTTGACCGAGCCGAAATCGATGATTTTAACGCTGCCGTTTTTATCGAACATGATGTTTTCAGGTTTCAAATCCTGGTGCAGCATTTCCATGCGATGAAAAGCCCGCAAGCCCTTGGCAATCTGTTCGACTATTTTTCTGGCGGCCTTAATGTCAGGCTTGGGATTGGCGCTTATCCATTGCCTCAGAGTCGGTCCTTCAAGAAATTCGGTGACGTAATAAAGACAGCTTTTTTCCCGGTTAGTGCTGAGGATTTTCAGCACATTTTCGTGATTAATTCGTTTCCCGGCCCATTCTTCATGCAGAAAATGTTCTATGTAATGGGCATCATCATCATAAAGAATGGACGGCGTTTTCAAGATAACCTGTGTATCGGTTTTAGTATCGAAGGCACGGTAAATCTGGGTGCGCTTGCTGGCATGCAATTCCGCTTCAATCCGGTAGCCGTCGATGATCATGCCCGGCTCCAAAGAGGGCGGGAAGGGCAGGTTGGTGTGACGGCGAATAATCTCGTCTTCCTTGGCTTCGGGCAATTCATCGACCCTGACCAGTTGGCAGGTCAGGTTGTCGTCACTGTGATTGGCTGCGGCCTGCTGCATAATTTTTTCGGCAAGTCGGGTTAAGTCAGCTCCATCCTGAACAAGTTTTTTTAGGTTTTTTTCATCGACAAAGTCGTGTATCCCGTCGGTCGTCATTAAAAACAGGTCGCCTGTCTCTAAAGAAAGCGAGCGGTAATCGACTTCCAGGTGCGGTTCTATGCCCATCGCCCGGTTAAGATAATTTTTTTCTTTGACCCAGATGCGGTGATCGCGGGTTATCTGCTCGAAATTGCCTTGCCGTAACCGATAAATGCGTGAATCGCCGATATGGAAAATATGCGCGGTGGTCGATTTCAGCACGATAATGCTTAGCGTGCTGACCATGCCCTTGGTGGATTCATAGCGGCTTTGGCCCTGGCTGTATAACCAGGAATTGGTCGCGGAAAGAATTTTTTGCCCGGCATGTTTGACCGACCAGGAGTCGGGGGTGCTGTAATAATCGCTTAAAAAGCTGATTACACAACAGTGGCTGGCCTGTTTCCCGGCATCGCTTCCGCTCATGCCGTCGGCAATCGCAACGGCAATGCCTTTGTGGGTCAGTTGCGGGCCTTCCGGTATTGATGAGCCGAAAAAGTCTTCGTTGTCAGGCTTGATGCCTTTATCGCTGGCATAACCGATGCTGACTTTGAGTGTGGGCTTGGGCATGGGCATGGGCTATATCTATGAATAGCTAAAAGGCATGTCACCACGAAGGCACGAAGTTCACGAAGAAAATCAAGATAAAAACTTCGTGTTCTCGGCAACTGCTCCATGCGTTGCTCTACCTCCTGCGTCCATGCAGTCGTTCGTGCCTTCGTGGTGAATTATTTATAAATTAAATATTTCATTCGATTCAATTCAACTCAATCATTTCCACAGTCCCGTCTTCCTGAACTTCAGCCATATGTCCTTTAGGCTCATCGATAAACTGCACGGCAATCAATACCGATAACGCCACCGCCGCTATGATCATAAAAAATGCAGACGGTGTAACAAACGATAATATAGTCAAAAACAACACGCCGCCGACATTGCCGTAAGCGCCGACCATGCCTGCGATCTGCCCGGTCATGCGCCGTTTAATCAACGGAACTATCGCATAGACCGCACCGCAGCCGCCGGATACAAAGCAAGAGCACGCCATGGTGATCAATACCGCCAATGCGATAGGCCATTCCGAAGTAATCATCGACATGCAGAAATAGCCCGCCGACAGACCCAATACAAAAATACTTAACGATAATTTGCGCCCGAATTTATCGCTAATCCAGCCGCCCGCAGGCCGCGCAACCAGGTTAATAAACGCAAAACTGCCGCCCAGCAAACCCGCTTCGACCATGGTGATGCCATGCGACTCATGGAACGTATCGAAGAAAAACAATGGCAACATTGAAACCACGGCTAACTCCGAACCGAAGGTAATAAAATACGCCAAATCCAGAATCGCAACCTGCTTGAACTTGTATTTATGAATTTCATCAATCGGGTGTTGCAGATGCTCTTCATTGACGTGGATGATTTTATACACGTTATAGAGAAACAAAGCCCAAATGCCGGTATAGATACAGATAGCGGCGACGTTCGATAACAGGTTGGCGCCGGTCGGCGATAATTTCCAGGTTAACAGGCTCAAGGTGGCGTACAAAGGGACGCTCATCAGGATATAGAAAAACAAGTCCCAGATGCTGGTGACTTCCATCGCCCCGGCTTTTTTAGGTTTAAAGTATGTCGAACCTTTAGGCGTGTCGGACACGCTGAAGAAATAAATGACCGAATAAATCAGCGCAATAGCGCCTGTTGTAGCAATCGCATAACGCCAGCCTTCATCGCCGCCATAGATCAGCGCCAGAGCGGGTAAAGCTCCGGCCGCTGCTGCTGAACCGAAATTTCCCCAGCCGCCGTAAATACCTTCGGCGATGCCCACTTGTTTGGCCGGAAACCATTCGCCGACCATCCGTATGCCGATTACAAAACCCGCGCCTATAAAGCCCAATAAGAAACGGGCCAGGGCCAGTTGCTCGAAACTGGTTGCAAACGCGAACATAAAACAGGGAATGCTGCCTGCTGCCAATAATGTCGAATAAGTGCGTTTAGGGCCGAATTTATCGACCAGGATGCCGATCACGATCCGCGCCGGAATAGTCAGGGCGACATTCAAGATCAGGATGGTTTTTATCTCCGAATTGTTCATGCCCAATGTTTTAGCAATCACCATCATTAATGGTGCATGGTTAAACCAGACCACAAAGCTGATGAAAAAAGCCATCCAGGTCATGTGGAGAATTTTGGTTTTTCCCGAGAAGGACAGAAGGTTAAGGTGTTGAGCTGACATGATTGATTTCCGGTTATAAGGATTAGATTAGTAAAAGCATGTTGCATGCCATATATGCACCGTTGTAATGCAGAGTTATTTAGGGTGCATAGATTGGAAGCAAAGCACCAAAAGTAAGCGCTCTACGACTGTATGGATGCAGGAGGCAGAGTAATTGCCGAGGTATTACAGGCAGTATAAATAGAACGGTGTGATGTTGAGATCGGGAATAAGGAAGTATTGTTTAACTGATAATGAGCACCATAATAATGCGTAGTGAATCATTGTGGTGCGTGTTAGGACTCATGATTGCCATATTACTACGCGATTCTGAGTGATACGGATGAGGCTTTGTTATTAGCAAACAGGTTTTTAAGTAAACGTCTATAAAGTACACGATGAAAAATGATGGAAATTCATAGCGGCAGATTTAAAACCAATGCCCAAGTACGGGTATGAAATAAGTTATACTCAGCACATATTAAAACTCGGCATCTTATCCTGCTGCCGGATTCCTACTATAGATGCAGGAGTCGCGTAGCCGTGTGCCGAGACGATCTAAAAAACGACAATGATGTGCATATTGCACATAAGGAAAAACAATGCACATACAACTTCAACCCGAATTCGATGACATATTACAACCGCTGGGTAGCCATGCGGTGGAATTCTTTTTAGCGGCAAGCCTGTATCACGCCAGGAAAATAAGCTTTGCCAGTGCCGCGCACATGGCCGGTTTGGATTTTGACGGATTTAAAACACGCTTAACGGAGCATTTTAATCAAGGCTATATCATCTCCGATGAATGTGTTTTAGAAGATGTACACACGGTAGAAAAGCTATGAAAAACCATGAAAATCGTCCTTAATACCAGCCCGATTATCTTTTAAGCAAGGTAGACAGTCTTAAACTGTTGGCTGACGTTAGCAATGATATTTATACCCCCACGGCGGTTGTTAACGAATTGCACGAAGTTACGCCGCCCCCGTTTATAAAGGCGGCTACCCTTTCAGCCATCGGATCGGCTTATGTGCAGGGGGCTTTAGGGCGGCTGCATCAAGGCGAACGAAGGGATTATTGTGGCGCAGGAAATAGAGGCTGATTACGTTGTTCTGGATGATTTATTGGCTCGGCGCAAGGCGCATTATCTAGCCGTTGATGTGATTGGTACGGTGGGTTTGTTGCTTTTACTGGAAAAGCGGAAATTACTGAGCGCGGAGCAAACTTGGCAAAAGATGCAGCAACTTTTACCGGGCAATACGGTATGTATTTAGCGCCTCAACTTCTACAGCAGATAAAAATCAGGCTTTGAGTGGATTATAGAGTCCCGATAAGTACGTCGGATCAGAGAGCTAATACCTCTGCTAGCCGGACGCGTTACGATGGTGCTCTTTTTGAAATTGCCCCGCCTTCTACTTTTGGCAATTACTATCGTCGGCTGTTGGCCGAGCTGTATCATTCGCGAAGGACCGAGTTCGACCCAAACTTGACGTTTGAAATTGTTGATTGAACGGCAGGAACACTTCTAAAAGCGGTCATATGTAGCCTTTAAAGCTCAGGGAACAGCAGAAATGGAGGTAAAATTGGTTGTTTTTGGATACTTAATGGTATAGACTCAAAATATGCTAGTGACTAGGAGTATCTCCAGTCAACATGCTAGCCTCTAGCTCCGTTTAGGTATAATTTATCTTGCCCTGATTCTGAATTATAGGATTAGGGCAGGTTGAAATTTCCATGAGCATCAAAAATTTGCGTCACTCAATTGAAAAACATATCTCCTTCGATTACTCTCAAAGAAGCCTTCGATTCTACATTTCATCATAAATTCAACTTTGATGATTTTTTGAATCTGGATGCTAAAAATGAATGTAAAAGTTTCTACAAGAATAATAAATTAATTCTCAATCCTTCAGTTATTTTAAAGAAATATCTACGCTTTTTAAATAACTTTGTCTTTGATTATTCAGCAATAAATATTGATGTTGTTCATTCTTACATAAAAGGTAGGAATGCATATACTGCTGTTGAGAAACATGCTCATAGTAAGTATTTTTTTCAAACAGACATTAGTAACTTTTTCAATAGCATTACAACTAAAGACGTTGATTTTATACTTACCAATAATCTATATACTATACCTATATCGGATATTGATAAGTATAAAACTAACCTATTGAATTTAGTAACTATAGATAATATTCTACCTATAGGGTTTTCAACGTCGCCGAGTATAAGTAATACTTTTTTACATGCGTTTGATAATGAATTTAATAGCTATTGTCAAGGTAAAAATATTATCTATACTCGCTATTCTGATGATATTATTCTGTCATCTAATAATAGAGATGATCTAAAAGATGCTGAAGAAAAAATTTCTGTATATCTTAATTTATTTCATGATGGTCGAGTTTTTATTAATCCTCGGAAAACAAAGCATACCCATAAAGGAGAAAAAATAAAGTTACTTGGGATGGTTATTTTACCATCTGGAAAAATTACTGTGGATATGAAGGTAAAAAAGCAACTTGAAATATTGCTTCATTTCTATATCAATGATAAAGATAAGTTTTCAGACTATTTGAAAAATCATTATCATGGCGAATTAGGTACAATTTCAGGGCAGCTGAATTACATTAATAGCATCGACAATACCTATCTATATAAGCTTCGCAGGAAATATGGTAATTTTATTATTGACACATTTTTTAATCAAACTATTAAATAGCTGTGAAATTCAATTGCAAGCTTTTTAATATTCAACACATTAAAGAATTAAGTTTTAGTGTAGATTTATCGAAAAATCAACTGATGTGCATCGTTGGAAAGAATGGCGTTGGAAAAACCACCTTAATTAGAGCAATTAAAAACCTTAAATCTGCTGATACTTTTACTAAGACAGCTTCTCCTAATATTTTTAAAAGAAATAGCCGTATTCTTTATGCGATTGATCAAGTAGAGTATGACTTTCAATACAGTCAAAAGCTAAACGTAATTGATACTAAAGCTATTATTGATAAAAAGATAAAAGAAAGCATCCATGTTGAACTTCCTATTCCTCATGGAGAACGATTCAGTCATTTCCAAAGATTAGGTGAAATAGCCGATGAATTTAGAACCAATATATCACTACAACAATATCAATCACCACAAGAATTAATAGCACTACTTTCGGCTATCTATCAGTCAAATAGATTTAATAACTTAAAAGAGATCAAGGTAAAGGGAGCAAAATATTACTTTATATTACAGGAAGATAATTTTTATATCCGCGAAGACTACCTAAGCTCAGGCGAACATTTTGTTATTAATTTATATAAAATGATTCAGCGAAAATGCAAACTAATTGTTATTGATGAAATTGATATTTCTCTGGATGCTTCCGCACAGGTAAACCTTATTGCGCAATTACGCATATTTTGTGCAAACTATGAAGTCAATATCATTTTTACCACTCACTCCCTTGCTCTTATGAAAACATTGGATGACTCAGAACTCTATTATATGGAGAGTTCTGATGCTGCCATTTCTTTTAAAAACGTATCCTATAATTATATAAAAAGTGAGCTTTTCTGTTTTACAGGCTGGGATAAGTATATTTTGACAGAAGATAAAATGTTGGAAAACTACCTTACACATCTTATCGCTCAAAGCAATATACCTATATTCTTTAAATACAAGATTATTTATATTGGAGGCGCTTCCAATGTTATTGATCTAATGAAGCGCAACGATAATGACAAGATTTTTTCCACTTCCAATAATGTGATTTGCGTTCTTGATGGTGACAAGTTTGAAGAATTAAAAAGCCATGATAAAGTATTTTTTATTCCATTTGATAGCGTAGAAAAACAGCTGTTTTTTCATTATAAAAACGGCGAGCTATCAAACATGGACTTTATGAAAACACCAGAAAATCCGAAGGAACTATTTAATAGTATTAAAGAAAAAAGATACTTATCTGAGTTAGAGATATTTTCTTTTATTAATTCAAAGAAAGTTGAAGAAGTAGAAAGTTTTAAAAATCAGTTGATTTGTTTTTTAACATTATAAGCTCTTTTACTTCAACTTAACCCTTAAAGCATATTCACTGTCAGTTATGAAGGATAAGCTAGATGCGTAACAACCAGTTTTTCGAGAACCGTACCTGATCGGAGAGAAGTTTGAATATAGACCTGAACTTTACAATCCGACATCCTGTGAAGAAATGATCCAAAACGATCGACGTAAACCTTAGAGTCCGTCCCGACAACGTTTCAATTTTTATCTCCAACGTTACGAATAACTGCTTTTGGAATTGGTGCGGCTATTCAATTTTCAATCATAATCGACAGCTATTGGCCGGTCAGCGCCCGTTCCTGTTCCAGAATTTTCGCGAAAGTAGCGTGACAATAAATCTCCTCAACCCACTGTTAGGAGTCTGTCATGAACCAAGAAAATCAAATCGCGCAAAATGTTCCATGGAATAAAGGCAAGTTGATTGGTCAGAAATCACCACTAAAATTGAAAGAGATCTGGGCCATACGTATTCGTTTACAGATGGCCAAAAACACTCGCGAACTAGCTTTGTTCAATCTTGCCATTGATAGTAAGCTTCGGGGATGTGACTTGGTCAAGCTCCGAGTTTGCGATGTTGCTCAAGGTGGTCGGGTGTCTTCGCGCACAATCATCATGCAGCAAAAAACGCATAGGCCGGTTCAATTTGAGATAACTGAACAAACCAGAGACTCCTTGGCAAATTGGATTAGCCAAGCTCAACTGAAATCCGAGGAGTACCTTTTTCCAAGTCGAATTCACGATTCGCCGCATCTTTCTACTCGGCAATATGCTCGAATAGTTGAGTATTGGGTTACATCAATTGGTCTTGATCCGGCTGCTTACGGAACTCATACAATGCGCCGGACAAAGGCGACCTTGGTATACCGTCGAACAAAAAATTTACGAGCTGTTCAGTTACTGCTCGGTCATACGAAGCTCGAAAGCACTGTTAGGTATCTTGGGATAGAAGTCGACGATGCTCTTGAAATTTCGGAGCAGACCGAAATATAGCGCATTGCTCCAAGGTGTGGCGGCTACAATTCCGGTAACCGCCGCTTTTGCGAACGGGCAAATACCAACCCTTTGCAGACCCAGTATTATGGGCTCTATTGACGGTAGTAGAATACATAACTGTCGTTCAAAGCAACAACAGAGCTTGATTGCAAAACCTGACACTGTTTTTGTTCATTTACCGCGCAGATAGAAGGCCGCCAAGCGAAGAGATGAAGTGCATCAGTTGAGACCAGTGCACCCTATATGAAGCTTCGAAAGTCATATACACAATCAATCATATTGGGATTTTGCTGAATGATCTCTGCAAAAGCTTTTGAATAGACCAGAGTAACGGGAAGCTTTTTGTAAAGGGTATTATTGTTCCAATCCATTTTTGTTAGCCCCAATATCCCAGCACAGGTTTCATGCCATCCACCATTTCCCGTGAAACGGCGAACAAGAACAGGCGATGGTGTAGGCTTAAGCGCACCTTCTTTATAGACATTGAATGAAGGATTTTCGACATGAACCCCTTGAACGCTGCCTTGTGTCCACAGAAGGGCTTCATTTTGCGTCAATGGAATATAAGTTCCTCGAGCAACAGGATAACTGTAAGCTTCTGGTGGCGATTTGTTATCAAACCGAATTCCTCGCCAGTTTGAACCTTTAACAATTTGTACAAGCTCTAGCTCCGTACCATCTCGAAAGCTATCCAGTGCACCAAGAATTTCCTCTTCTTTAAATTCGGTGTTTTTGTGAATTGTGATTTTCTTTGGTACCCGTCCAAAGTAATTACGCTGATAAATTTCCAGGCTTCTCGAGAGAACTGATTGCATTTCGTAGTAGGAAAGATATGGGTTTTTTCGGGCATCTTGGGTGAACTCCTTGGCGTCATATGCAACGAATTGAAATCCAGTACCGTCGGGATCAAAAATTTGACTGCAACAAGTCGAGTATTCGTTTCCGGCTTGGTCCGTTTTTATCGCATAGCTAATTCCTATATAAGCCTCATCTGGACGAAGTCCAGCAAGTTTCCAGGGCACCCCGTTTGCCTTCGCGTACAAAGCAACGCTCATACCCCACAAAACATTGGCTCGGCATTTTCGATTAAGGCTTGACTGGCGAATAATTTGGATTGGGATATTTGACGGTGCACAAAATGCTTTCAGGAAATCATGAAAGTCAAAGTTTTCGCCTTCAAAGCATGCGGCCCAATGCTCTGGTAGATACAGAAGTGCAACATCGAAATCACTGCGCACTGGCTTGAGCTGTGCAAGACACTGGAAAAGTTCTTTAGCTAATTCCTGCTTGTCCCCATTTTTTGCATGATTTTCCAGGCTGTCTGGGAGTGTCAGCGTGAGACGATCGTTGATGGCGGCAATTGAGATTCTAAATAAACCGGAAAAACCAGGGTACTCTGGATAATAATTTTTTGCTTCCAGAGGCTTGGCTTTACCTTCCAGTTCTTTTACAAGCGACTTCAGCTTTCCTGCGTGAATACGTGGCTCTACAAGGGCAAGACGTAAAGTGCTTGGCAAGCCATATTTCAGTCCGAAGGGTCCGTGCTGTATCAAACCAAAATACGGATGCTTATGGGTCTTGTTTCCTGCGAACAGCAATTCCGGTTCTGGTAATACTGTATACCCCGATAATTCGCTTAGAGGTGCGCTCATGATCATGCCTTGCGAGAAAATGCGGTTCTTGTTCCAATCGAAAAAGATGGATTTTCGGCCTTTGTTCCAGATGAGTATGTGGATACTGTAATTTCAGTGTTTCGCACTTCAGTGCCGAGAATAAGATGAGTCCATGCATCTAAAAGGGCATTGTATTTTTTGTTGTACCGATCAGAGCGTCGCTTGTCCAGAAAATCTCGGGCCAGACGTCTGGCTCGATTTGGCCATATCCATATGTCCGGCTCAACCAGAAGCCAAAATTTTCCATCTCTCTTTTCAAGCGATATTTGCGCACTTTCTGCCCAATAAACCTGTTCTGCTTCGGAATGAAACTCGTCGGCAGGTACAAAAAGCCCAGGTATTTTTCCAAATCCCTTTCCTTCAGCTGCATTTATCAAAGCTTGTAGCGGTGCTTTATCTTCGGCATGCGCATCTACGATTACATAAGACTTATGGTTAACGGTTCTTGTCACCAAAACCTTGCCGTGTACTAACGCTTTGCCTAGCGCTTCTTCAATAAATCCTTTCAAATATAAATGGTCATCAAGTTTTGCAAGCTTGTCGTTAAAATCATATAACTCTATGGTTTGAATATCAGTGAAGTGTTTTTTTATCTCTGCCTTATCACCCCAAAAAAGCACTTTGTCACTTTTGGTCAATATCAGTTTTCCTTTTGCATTTCGCTGCACTTCCTTGATATCAAACCATTGTTTAGCAGTTGAGCATATTACGGAGTGACAGGTGGTGGGAATGCTTCCAACCGGAAGCGCATTCAATCTTAAAATCGGTTTGCTATTACCTGTATTCGGCAGTGGAATAGATACGCCTGCAAATTGCGATTTCCGGACCTTCCGGTCAAGATCTGGATTTTTGTTTGGTGTGTTGCGCCACAACCGAAGCATCAATGCGTCGAAGGTTTCAATTTCCACGTACTGCGCTTTCACGCCTTTAGTACACGCAAGCTCTAAAAGCTCTGTTACAGCCTCAGGAACAGCAAAGCCTTTAATACCTGTCCAGTAAAGTCCATGCGGAAATGCATTTTGCCCTTCCAGGGCTTCCTTGAAGAGAGTCATGACGCTGGCATCACGGCCACTATAGCCAGCTACAATAAAACCAAACCGGCCACTTGCTACCTTCACGCATTTTTCAAGCTCAGGATCCTGTTTGCTTAAATCTATCTCGAGATTTTTCAAGCTGTCATAGCGAAAATCGCCATGCAACTTGCAATAAAGAGGAAACTCATCATTGTTAATGGCATTTGTGGCAGAACGCGACCCTTCGATGTGATACGCAGACAATGAATTGCCACTGACTTCAGCTACAGCCTTTTCCACGATGCTATCGAAGTTTGTAGTAAAAACTGCGCGAGTTAATCCTGAAGAGAGAAACGCTCCAAGCACTCGGTTTCCTACCGACAGACTTGCCTTGTCTTCCGACAGAATGCTGCTGAGATATTTACGCTGGCGCTCTTTATCCTCACCAAATATTTTTTTAAAGTAGGTCGTATACTCGTCAGGCGCCCATTCTTCAGGAAATCCCTTGGAGAGCATGTAGCTTTGAATGCAGTTTCTGACGGCATCAATCTGAACGTCCTGTCTCGAGATTTCTTCGTTCTCATGCTTACAGTAGTAGCGACGCTTCAGGTCCCAAATAATATCGGTTGCTGTAGGAAGGCCACATGATCTAGATGCACCAGCTCCAAGGAACCAAGCAAAATTTTGAGGCTTTTCAGTGAAAACTCCAGTTAATTCTATTTGCTCCATTGTTTCCATTTCACTAGATATTATTCGCTTGTATTCTAACTGACATATTCATTCTACGAAGCATTTATTTATGCCATACCGAAATTTTCAACTGGATTTGCAAACATTCCGCTTCGCCTTAAGGGAATTTAGTCACTCAAAAATGAATAGATTTTTCTAGTTCTCGTCAAAACTTAACACTTAGAGCCAAAAGGATGTGCTGAACAGAGTGAAACGCATAATTCGCCAACGATGTGCATCGTGAACTAACTTCCCCTTATGACTGCTTTAGGCTAGATATTTGCCATTGAAATTTGAGTTCCGTCAGGCAGAAATTGGCCGTTATGCAAAGCTTTGCATAACGGCCATTGAACTAAACCGCAAGCGGTAGTGGTGCTACGACCCAAATCTTACCCGTAATTGAAAGTGTAAAACTGTTCCCTATGTTAAGGGATAAGGCAGCCCGCCTTATTTCCAGACAGGAGCAGCAGCATGTCTATATCAACTCGAACCATCACACCGTTGCGTCAGCGCATGATCGACGATATGCGTATTCGCAACCTCGCCGATAATACCCAATCAGCCTACCTGCAACAGATTATCGCCTACGCAGAATACTTTCACCACTCGCCTGACGAGCTGGGTCTGGATGCGATTCGCGCCTATCAACTCTATTTAACGCAGACCCGGAGGCTTTCAGCGAGCAGTGTCAGCGTCGCCACCGGCGCGTTGCGCTTTCTGTACAAAGTCACGCTCAAACGCGACTGGGCCATCGATGAAATTCCGATGCCTAAACGACCCTTCAAACTGCCCGTGATTCTCAGTCGCGAAGAAGTCATGCACTTCCTCTCCTTGGTCGACAGCGTCAAGCACCGCGCAATTCTCATGACGGCTTACGCCGCAGGTTTGCGGATTTCCGAAGCGGTCCATCTCAAGGTGACCGATATCGACAGTCAGCGTATGATGCTGCGCGTCGATCAAGGTAAAGGACGCAAGGATCGCTACGTTATGCTCTCGCCACGCTTACTAGAGGTGTTGCGTGACTACTGGAAAACCTTACGCCCGACGTTATGGCTTTTTCCGGGTGACCTGATCGGCCAACCCATTACCCGGAGTGCCGTCGAATTGGCCTGCCAGAAAGCCCATCGGGCCTCTGGAATTCCCAAGCCCATTACCCCGCACTCGCTGCGTCACGCGTTTGCCACGCACCTGCTGGAATCCGGAACCGATATCCGTACGATTCAGCTTCTGCTGGGGCATCGCAGCCTGGCGACCACTTCGCGCTACTTAAAGGTCGCCACCAGTACTGTCTGTGCTACCAACAGTCCGTTTGATTGCTTACCTCAGGTTAAAGGTCCCGCGGCACAACCCGGTGCCACCCGCTCATTTCTGAGCTAAGTGATGGGTGCTTCCGGACTTGAAGTGGCGGATATTTTTCGCCAGGCTGGTTCTGCCTACCGACAGCAACACGCTGAGTCCCTCAGTCGAGGGCAACGCTGTGTGATGAGCGCGATCGAGCGTTGCCGCACAGCTGCTCTCGGCGGCCATGTTGAACAGTGTGACCACTGTGGACATCAGCGCATTGCCTACAACAGTTGCCGGAATCGGCACTGTCCTAAATGCCAGTCACTGGTACGCGCGCAATGGCTGGAAGATCGCCAGGCCGACCTCATCCCCGTTGAGTACTTCCACGTTGTCTTCACGCTGCCCGAAGAAATCGCCGCCCTTGCGTACCAAAATAAATCCGTGGTCTATAACATCTTGTTTCACGCTACTGCCGATACTTTGCACATGATCGCCGCCACTCCCAAGCACCTGGGTGCAGATATCGGCTTCATTGCCTTGCTGCATACTTGGGGTCAGAATTTGCAGCATCACCCGCATGTGCATTGCGTGATACCGGGCGGCGGTATCAGTGCCGACGGCGAACATTGGGTCTCCTGTCGCCCTGGTTTCTTTTTGCCCGTACGCGTATTGTCGCGGTTGTTTCGCCGGTTGTTTCTGGAGCAGTTGCAGGGTGTCTTTGACGCCGGGCAGCTGCACTTTTTTAACGCACTTGAAGCACTTCAGAGTCCCGAAGCCTTTGCCCAGTATCTGGCTCCACTACGAAAGGTCGAATGGGTGGTTTACGCCAAGCCACCGTTTGGCGGCCCTCAGCATGTCCTCCAGTATCTGGGCCGCTATACGCATCGGGTGGCTATTGCCAATCATCGTCTGATCGATTACGTCGACGGCAAGATCCGCTTTCATTGGAAAGATTATCGCCACGATTCGCGGCAGAAGGTGATGTGTCTGGATGACGATGAGTTCATACGCCGCTTCCTGTTGCATGTCCTACCCAGCGGATTTCAGCGAATCCGGCATTACGGCTTTCTTGCCAATCGCTATCGCGCGGTTAAGCTGGCTCGCTGTCGTCAGTTACTCGCCGCTCCCGCTGTCAAACTCCCCGATGCCTCGTTAGACTATCGAGACCGCTACGAACAACTCACCGGCAAATCGCTGCGTGATTGCCCGAAGTGTAATCAGGGTCGCATGCTTTGCATCGAAACTTTCCTGCCTGGCACCTTGCCACGCGGCCCTCCGGAAGAGTGCTCATGATCGCCCTCTTAAAATCGCTGCTGTACGTTTCCGGAATAACCAAGCGGAACGACGGACTTCCATTGATCAGAGAGAGCAAAGTCAGTGGTAATTAGCTCATGTCACGTCTAGTTTGCTCACTAAATCGTACATTGCAGCCATTCGACATCTGGAAATTCTGTCGGAAATTGACACATCGGCTTTGGCTGTATGGCTTTTTCTCTGTCAGCATCATCGCTTCGATGATGCCGTTCTAATCCAATTCCCATAGCACCAAGGCCTGTGTGGCGGTTCAGTTCAACTGGATTTTTAGTCAACCGGTCGCGGTGGTAGGTCTGCGTGCTAATTCTGCTCAGATCACCGCGACCGCCAGACTAAAAACCCTCTTCACTATGGATAGCTATCCATAGCGACCCTAAGGAGTCTCTCGCGATTATATTTTAAATGACCAGATATTTTGGCAAAGCCGACATTCGATTACGAGCAAGCAACTGAGTCGCTGATATATTTTGCGACGATAAGAAGCCCCCTCCCTTTAAGTAACTGATTTTTATTAGTCATGCGCATTGTTACATGAGGTAAAGAGGTTTACATAAAATGACAAATTTATCAACAGGTTAATGGCGTAAGTAACAGAATGCGATTGTGTTACTTAGAATGTGTTTAAAACACTATCCCAAGTGAAATAACATAAATTTATACTCTTAAATTTTTGGTAATGGGTCAAATATGTGAATTGCACATATAATATCGAGTATGACCTGTTATCAAGA
>Ga0066438_1000240_pt1 | contig 18943 bp, 16 predicted proteins | sample LakWasMet56_HOW8_2_FD_59526 | JGI IMG/M metagenome (GOLD analysis project Ga0066438, IMG submission 59526) | Freshwater sediment methanotrophic microbial communities from Lake Washington under simulated oxygen tension - Sediment Metagenome 56_HOW8 | ecosystem: Environmental > Aquatic >...
GGGTGTTATTTTAACCCCATAAAGAGGGGTGCCATATCGATTATTTAGGAAAGATGTCTAGTGTCTGCAAAGCAGCGAAAACCGGTCGTTGAGGTAGCAAATAGTGAAAGACCGTTCAGTGTCGTAACCGGATGTTCACTAATGGTCTTTGGGGATCCGGTTGGGAATATTCGATTCCGCCCCTAAACACTATGAATTCTAGAGGGCTCTGATCTGATCGAGGACTTTTTTATTTGTACTCTCTGGTTCTCTACTGTCTTCTTGAATTACATATTGTCTATCATTGATCATAACTGTGGCATCAAGTTTCTTATTCATGCAGCAGGTTATACAGGAGCAAATTGGCTCTCCAAGTCCCATTGCTTTTCAACAGGCAGTGTAACGGTTAGATGAATTTGTCCTGCAAAGACTTGTTCAATAATTTGTCCATTAACTTTTTTCAATGCGTAATCAAAAGACTGAAATTTTTCATAATCAAGCGTGAAATGAAGTGTTGTCATTTCTATATAAGGTTGTAATGTCGATGTATCAATCACCTGTTTCGCCATATGACCATAAGCTCTGTTAAGCCCACCTGCCCCCAGCTTCACTCCACCAAAATAACGGATCACTACAATGAGTGCATTAATGATGTTTTTACCTTCAATGTATTGAAAAATCGGTTTTCCTGCGGTACCTGTAGGCTCACCTGCATCATGAAACCGATAAATAATGCCTTCATTGGTTTTTATACGGTAGGCAAAGGCAATATGATTGGCGTGTGGATGCTCGGCTTGTAACTTTTTTAATTGATGCAAAACAACTTGATCGCTGGTGCAAGGAAAAATTACACTGATAAACCGTGATTTTTTTATAATATCTTCGAATGTATAAGATTCCGTAACATAAAACATTTTTGATTCTTTCAATTAAGTTTTGAGCATCTGCTATTCGATAATAGCTGTCTCTCATCATATCAGCCGTATGCAGCTTTTCAATTACACTCATCTAAAAGCAGTAGAATTGTTTGAATTTGATTAGGAGGATATGATGCAGCTCCCTACAGATTCTTTGCGAACTGGTTAATGAAACCGGACATGAGCACTTACTGACGTAGAATTATTCCTTTCACCGACATTAGTAAATAACAATATGTTTTTAAAAGATTTTTATAGCATTCATGATGGCAGTGCCAGTATTGTCGCGGAACAAGCCAGTATGTTTGCCAAAGAAGTGGCACATGATTTCAACCCTTTACACGATGTTGACGCCAAACGTTTTTGCGTACCAGGCGATTTGTTGTTTTCAATGGCATTGGAGAAATATGGCCTTAGCCAAAATATGCACTTTATCTTTTCCGGCATGGTCGGACATGACGTATTATTGAACTTTCCCGACACTGATGCCGAGCTGATTGATGTGAACGACAATCAGGGGAAAACCTATTTGCAGATCGAACGTTCAGGAGACATTAGTCGTGATTCAGTATTGATTGAAAGCTTTATTCGCGATTATGTAGCTTTTTCAGGGCAAAATTTTCCCTATGTGCTGGTGCCGTTATTAGCCCAGGAAAATGTTATGTTCAACATAAATCGGCCATTGGTCATTTACGAAAGCATGACCCTGTCATTTGATCATCTTGATTTTAAGCAAGCGTCCGTGGAAATGCTGGAACCGAAGATCGAAGTCAACGGCAAACGCGCTTCGGCTTTTTTACACTTTCAGCTTAAGGCAGGTGAAGATGTGGTTGGCACAGGCTTTAAAAAACTAGCGATCAGTGTACCGAGTGGCTATGAAGCTGAGCCGATGCAGGCATTTGTCAATGAATATTTAGCCAGGAAAAACGACTATCTAAGTAACTTGGCGCTGGTAGCGAGCTAATTACGCATGTCGACCGGCAAAGCCACCAGTGATGTACGATCGTAAACTATCACTGGCTTCCGTGACCGACCGCAGTCGACCATGAACTGAAGTTTAAGCTTGCCAGTCAATTTACTTGATGGCACGATGCTTGATAATTACCTTTGGAGGTTATATATGATTGATACACCGCAATTCATTCAAACAGAAGAATAGTTAACCGCTGTCATTCATCTTACCGTTTCCCGTGCTGAAATCAGCAATGTCATGGGACCGGCTATTGCTGAAATAATATCCACCATTACCACCCAAGAAGCCACCATCACCGGACCGTGCTTTTCTTACCACCAGAAAAGACCAACCGACATTTTTGATTTCGAGGTGGGTTTCCCTGTTAGTCAGCCAATCACTGCTACCGGTCGCGTTAAAATGAGCAAGTTGCCCGCCGTAAAAGTCGTCCGCACTATTTATCAAGGTGGATATGAAGGGCTTGGTGCAGCCTGGGGTGAGTTTTGCAAATGGATTGAAGCCGAGGCGCTTAATGTGCAAGAAAGCCTATGGGAACGCTATCTAACAGGCCCTATGTCCAGCCCAGATCCAGATACATGGCGCACTGAACTTAATCGTCCGTTGAGTGAATAAAGGCTCCGCAGATGCTCAATTGGAATGAAATAAATCAAGGAATTGAACAAGATGAGATTAAAAGAAAAAGAGGTTGAAGTAGGTTATTTATATTTAACTACTGTCAATCAGTATCGTGCTGTACTCGCGATGAAAGGTGAATTTTTGATTTATGCTCCCAGTTTGGAAGAGACTGCACCATTGAATCTGGATTCGACAAAAATGCCGTTTGAAAATATGCCATTCAAGAAGTGCCAAATCGTTACCTTTGCCAAAAAGGATTATCAAGTATTTGACTTCAACGGCATTGAAGCGATCAAACATAAATTGAATGAATTGCAGCTAGCAGAAGCAATAGCACAGTGTAATGCCAAGTCTGCTATTGCTACGCTGTTAGCAGAATAAAGCAGTTACAACAGAAAAATTTATAACTCGCGGAAAGCTGAGTATTATTGACTATTTAGCTTTTATAATGACAAACGCGCGCACTCAAAATTAAGCTACCAATCTCCTCTAGAATTTGAGCGGGAATTCTACAAGAAGACCACTTAAAAAAGTGTCCTGTTTTAGTTGGCCATTACAGTTTTTCGAGGTCTTTCGCCACCGCTAACAATTCAAACGTGTGAGCTTGTATCCGGCATCAACTCTCTTGATCGAGTGGGACAAGTTGAAACGTTAACAAATCAGGAGAAATTTCTCTCTACCTTGCATTAAAAAAGTAATTTATGTGGGCAACCGTACCGACGTTGACAGTCATTCTGAATTATTATTAATTATATGTCGTTTTTCTGACAGCCAGACCCGGCTGTTTCATTTCATGCCAAGCATAAAACTCATAGTCATTAGTGATGAAATTAATACATTTCTTTAAAGAACTTACTTTAAAACAGGTTGTTTCAGCAGTCACCGAGAATCTGCAATGTGGATACGCACTGCTATCCCCATCAATAAATGCTTGGCTGGCTCATCGCGCTGCCAGTAAAGGTGCGGCTGTAGCTTTTTATACCTTGTTTTCCATGACCCCCATTTTGATTCTGGCAATTGCTGTGGCCGGCTATTTTTTTGGCGCAGAGGCCGCTCAAGGACAAATTATTGCGCAGATACAAATGTTAGTAGGTCCTAATGGTGCCCAAGCTATCAACGCCCTACTCGCCGCCGCCCGCAACCCGGATTCCAGAGTTACTGCTTCGGTCATTGCCACGCTTATACTTGTGCTCGGAACTACCAGCGTCTTTGTTGAATTAAAGGACAGCCTTGATGAAATGTGGGGGGTGAATAAACCTCAAGCCTCTTCTCTCGGTGTAATATTAAGAACCCGGATTTTGTGTTTTGGCTTAGTATTGGTTTTAGCCTTTTTGTTATTGGTTTCGCTGATTTTCAGCGCGGCTTTAGCGTTGATTCAACAGTATGTTCTTAGCGGACTCTGGAATTTGGCCGCACTGGTGCTATCTCCTTTGACGTCGCTGATTATGTTTGGGGTCACAGCCAGTCTATTTGCGGTCATCTATAAAATGCTGCCGGAGGCGCCGCTGACTTGGAAAGATGCCTGGTTCGGTGCTGTGTTTACGGCGCTTTTGTTCAGTTTGGGCAAATACGGCATTGGCGTTTACTTGGGTAACAGCAGCATAGCTTCAAGTTTTGGTGCGGCAGGCTCAGTGATTGCCTTGTTACTTTGGGTTTATTACTCTGCCCAGATCTTTTTTTTTTGGGGCCGAATTTACCCGCCAGTATGCGTTGAAGTTTGGCAGCCTTACGGACACAATTTAATAATTCAAGCGTTCGTACAAGACGGTTAATCAGCGTCCATTTTCCCCGCTCACCCACAGATAAATATTAAAAAGCAATACCCGCTCAATTCGACATAGTCAATCTTGACCCTGTTTACCGGTAAAAACAGTCGCCGATTAATAGTGATTTATCGTGTCGTTTGGCAGCCTGCGTATTCCGATTCAAAGCTACCACTAATTCCAGCCGAATGCTGCTACTGATTCCGGTAAATGCTGCGCCCTCTGGTGGTGATGTTTTAGCGTTTTTTGACGCGGGACAACTAAACGATACTCTGCTGCCTCTTTTCATCATTTAGAGAAAGCAGATGCCAGCAAATAGGTTATCTATACGAAAAATAAAAGAAGTGTTGCGCCTGAAATGGGCCAATGATTTGAGCGATCGAAAAATTGCTCAAAGTTGCAATATATCAAGACCTGCAGTGGTCAACTATGTGAGTCGTGCCGAGGAAGCGGGTTTATTCTGGCCCTTGCCTGATACCTTAACTGATGCCTGAGTTAGAGCGGTTATTGTTTCCTGCACAGCACAAGTCATCAGCCAGAGATCTCGTGCCGCCTGACTTGTTAAAGGTTCATCAGGAATTGCAAAAAAGTGTTCGGGTCGAGTCGCCCGCGGGAACTTCCCCTCAGGCGCTCACAGAACCGTACGTGAGACTCTCGCCTCATACGGCTCTTCTTATTCATCGCCCTTCGATTATACAAAATCCCAATGCACAAACAACCTTGGCAGGCTTTCCCGACAGCGCTTAAGCCAAACCCAAGCTTGCCGTTTATGTCCTCTAAGGCGTTTGTACTTGTTCCTTGCCCAGCGGACCTAGCCTCAAATCTATTCTGACCAGAAAGCGCTTTAACGGTTCCGGATAAAATGCCCCGTAGTACGTGACCCACCCCCGAACCATCGGGTTCAGGCGTGCTGCCAATATCGGCAGGGTCATTGTCCAGGGCTACTTCATTAAAAAACCTGATCCAAAATGCGTGTTAAGACGGAGTCATCCCAACCAGCCGCTTTGCGCATACGCTTGATGGACACCCGTTTCTTCTGGGCCTGTCGCATCATATTCAACACCGCATGACGGATAATAGCGACTTTGGTTGGGGCATTGTCTTTGCGTATACGGCTTTGATCTTCACCAAAAGACATATCCAACACCCAATGTAACTGGTTTTCGATACCCCAGTGCAAACGCACGGCGGCCAGCATCTGCGGCGCCGAGGCCAACGAACTGCTGATAAAATAACGGGTTTCTCATGTCGTCGTATCGCCGATGAGCCGCTCACTATCAATCGCGACAATGCTGCCGAGATTTTTCCACTCAGGGTGAAGCTCCCTAAGCCAGTCAATATCGGTACTCAACCGGTACTGCCGGACTTCAATGCGTCCGTGGCCTTTATCAACGCTTTCAGTGCGGCTCATCCGGGCAAGCGACGCGGGGACGGGCTGTTCAAAATGCAGACGTACATCATGGTGCAGGCGGCTTGGGTTACCTTTAAGCGCAACAGGTAATCGCCGCCTTTATCGATGATGTTCTCGGCAATGGCTTTTTGGCAGCCCATGGCATCAATGGTCACGATAGCGCCGCGCACATCCAACCACTTCAATAGCTCAGGAATAGCGGTGATTTCATTGGTTTTTCACGGGTTTTAATCTGGCCCAGGACGATCCCCGCTTCGCTGGCAAAGGCTGATACCCAATGTATTGGCGATTGCCCCCCATCATGGCTGCCACGTAGCGTTTTACCATCAATGGCCACCACTTTACCCGCCACTTCAGGACTCAGCCAGGCCCGAATCCATTCCACAAACAGATGCGGGAACTGTGTCGTATCAATGGCGCGGAAAAACCGTCGCACCCTGTCATCGCTCGGTATCCCGTACTCATACGGCAGATACTGGCGTAAAAACGCCAACGTTGACTTGTCAAACATCTCTATATCATCCCAACTTTCTGCCCCACAAATAACGGCACATAACGTCAATAGCAATATTTCGGGCATGGGGTGCAGCTTTTTCCGATCAATGCGGGGATCGTCGAGCTGTCCAAAAATATCTAAAAAATCCATTTCTTCCGGTTCCTTGAGGGTTGTTTATTTTGTCATTATCCTAAATTCGGCTGGGTTGATAGCTATTTTTAATGAGGTAGCCCTGCATTCCGGTCATTTACTATTGATAAAATCCATTATCAATAGTAAATGAGGCGAGACCGCTTTGTCTAAAACGGTGATATTCAACCTGTTAATCACCGTTCACTATTTCCCAATTCGAAGCGTTTATTACGTCGGAGAAAAGCCAAGTTTAAATAGAATTAGTCTGGGCCGCTATTGCCTATTTCTGCATGAATCCTTACGGTCTTCGTATAACTACGTATTGATAAAAATATTTGTCATGCTTTATATTCTCAAAAAAAGACTTGGGGAAATGTTATGGGATTCGCGATCAAAGCTACTTCCACAAACCAATGGCTAAATGGCATCATCCCATTTCAGATTGATGCGACCGTATTTCCGGTTGGGTCGGCCGAACGCCTGCAGGTGCTGTTAGCCATCAACGGGTGGAACACAATATCAATTATCAAGTTCTTTCCTTTTGTTATCACGGATACTGACTTCATCTTTATCACCAAAAGCGCGGATGCCGCGGCCTGCTCAAGTCCTATCGGACGACAAGGAGGACAGCAGTCCATCAGCTATAACCCGAATGCGGCGGCTGGCGTGATCATGCACGAGCTGGGTCTGATCCACGAGCACAAGAGGCCCGATCGCAATAACTTCATCACTGTGAACAACGCCAATATTGCGACGGGCAGAATAGGGCAGTTTTCTCCAATAGACCTGACTGATTGCCCAGTCGGGCCCTATGATTGCGGCTTGATCATGTATTACGGAACAACATCATTCAGCGTCGATGGTGTCAAGCAGACAATCACTGCCATCGACCCGGCGGTTTGCAGCAATATCGGACAGCGAAAATAGAAACTGAGTATCTGGAACGCTGAAACAGTCCGTATGTGGCCTTTTTCACCTCCTAATTCGCGTATCGAATGCTATGCGCAGCAGCCGTAGCACAAAAATACTAAGCCTTTGTTATAAATGAGGAGTGTGTACCCATGTGGAGAAAGACAAACAACTTCGAAGAAGAACTGTTGAAAGTCGAAGATAAATTGATCGACGATAGAAGAAAATTGTACGGTGGACAGCAAAGCGAGAAGATAGGCTTTGCTCTATCCGGCGGGGGCATCCGCAGTGCGACGTTCTGTTTGGGCATTTTCCAAGCCCTAGCCAAGCACGACAGAATCAAATATATCGACTATATCTCGACCGTCTCTGGCGGTGGTTATTTCGGCGCTTTCATTGGACGATTGTTCACAAGGAAGAATGTCGATCAGACAAACATCTCCAGTAAGCTTTACACACAAAATAAATCCTCCACTCTCGAAGAGATAGTCTGGCTCCGTGAGAATGGGCGTTATCTTTCACCCAACGGCGGTGGCGATTTGTTATTGGCCACCAGCATGATGCTGAGGAACTGGATTGCAGCCATCGTGGTCATGGCCAGTTTTCTGCTGTTGCTGTTTACATTGGTTCATTTCATCGAACTGGCATATAACTCGCCGAAATGGCCAGTTTTCAGAGTTCAAGTTCCGGGCTCCGACGCCCACTGGTGGCAAAGCGGACTGTGGTTCTTGCCACTAACGACATTATTGTTTATGACCATTCCGCCTGGCTGGGCTTATTGGTGTATTTCCAAAGGCGAGGCTCTAAGCAAGCTGGAAAGCTTTACCAAACGCTTATCCCAACGGCAAGGACTGCTGTGGATATCACCCATCGTGGGATTGATATTGGCAACGGCTCTCGCCGGGTATGGCGTATTCATATCTAATGAATACAACACCGATGGAACGAAAATTTTCCTAGCAGTAACGGTTTTCACATGGGCATATTTGACCTTCGCCACCTTGAACGCGGAAAGCTCCGATACCGATACCGATCAGATCAATATCTTTCAGGATGACCATGCGCGTCACTGGTTGACCTCGGCGCTAAAAGTCGGCCTTGTTTCGTCCATCGCGTTATTTGCTTTGTTTTTTCTCGATTGCCTCGCAAAAAGCCTGTACTTCAATATTCAGATGTACGGCTTTAAGGGCAGTATTGCGTACTTTTCCTCGGCGATCATCGGAGTCAGCGGCGTCATCACGATGTTCATCGATCGGATTGCGGCATGGTTGACGCCAAAGAACAGGGAGAAAAAATACACGCTGCCCTTGACGTGGTTGGCCTGGATTGCCGCCGTGATCCTGATCGGGACATTAGTGGTGAGTGTGGATGCCTTGAGCTACCCGTTGTTATGGCAGTTTCCGCTTCGGCAGTCCTTTTGCGACGGCTCTTTCAACTCGAAGGTGAACGAAGCCTACGGTTGGAAACTTCTCATCATGATATTTTCTTTCTCATGGATATTCGGTAGGAATTGGTCATTCCTCAATCGCTCATCCCTGCACACTTTATACAGCTCACGCTTGGCACGCGCCTACCTCGGAGCCTCCAATCCGAATCGGCATACCGGAGATCCAAGCAATACTGCAGTTATTGATGTCATACTCGATGACGATATTTCGATGAACGATTATTACGCCGCGATGAAGGATAAGGGCGCGCCGTTACATATCATCAATGTCACGGTCAACGAAACCATAGGCGGACAATCTCAGGTACAGCAGCAGGACCGTAAAGGATTCGGGCTCTCTATTGGGCCGGCCGGCATTTGCCTTGGCCATACGGGCAACGGCTTCAAAAAAGAAGATAAGATATACCTAAAACGAGAACAGAATGATAGCACCGATCCTGCTGTCCCCTGCGACGACCTTTCTCTGGCCCAATGGACGGCCATTTCGGGCGCGGCTTTATCGACAGGAATGGGCAGCCAGTCTAGCATTGGTATTAGCTTATTAGCCGGTTATTTCAATCTGCGGTTGGGCTATTGGTGGGATGCCGGAGGCTGGCTCAAGGATGGCGATCGGAATACCGCACTTTCAAAGCTCGCGAAATTCTTTGCATGGCTGTTTCCCACTCAAAGCTATCTTTTGAATGAGTATCTAGACCGATTTTACGGACCCGCCAAGGATTTGTGGAATATTTCGGATGGTGGTCATTTCGAGAACATGGGGGCTTACGAACTCATTCGCAGAAAAGTGCCTATTATCTACGTGATAGATGCCGAAGCCGACCCGGATTATGTTTTCGAGGGCATGGGAAACTTGGTGCGAAAAGCACGGATTGATTTCGGGGCCGAGATCGAATTCCTCACGCGCGACGAGTTGAAGCAGAAGTTGTCGGCGCATTCAGATCTATTTGGTACCTGCGAAGATTTACGGAGGAAGGCGGCCAACGGCTATTCGAGCGCCTGCGCGGCCATTGCCAGGGTGAAATATCCCGGCTCCGTCGATCCATCAACACTGATTTATATCAAGGCGGTCATCAGAGGCGACGAGCCCAAGGACATCTTTAACTATCATGCGATGAACCCGGATTTTCCACAGCAAACCACGGCGGATCAGTTTTTCGACGAAGCGCAATGGGAAAGTTATCGCAAGCTGGGAGCATGGATCGGTGAACAGGTTTTCGCTGTAGTTCCTCCGGAATCGACAGTACGTGTTCAATAACTTGAGGATTGAACGCGTACTTATTTAATAAAAATCACTTTATTAATGGAGGTTAACGACACTGCATCGCTATTTATTAAAGTGTAAACCCTTTGCATGATTTTCAATTTAACTAGGGAGAATAAATATGAAAATGAAAAAATCTGCCCTTACGCTGATCCTGACAGGAGCCGGTTTTCTAAGCCTGACCGGCTACAGCAGCGCGGGTATGGCGACATTTTTTAGTAGCAATGCGTGTAAAAACCAACAAGGCGAGATAATCGATGAAGCGATGTGCGTGAAACGCGACGCCGCCAGCTTGAAAGGCGCGGACGAAGATTATTTCCGCGACATGGACTACGGCGTCACCAAAAATCCCGAGGAACTGGCCAAGATGTTGGCTCCGTTCGTGGCCGACATTACGCCTGAACAGGCGGTCAAGAGGGTCGCGACCGGTCGCAACAACTGGATCGTCTGGACTGCGGGCAATGATCGCTTGTGGGACACGATCAGTTATCGCAGCCTCGGCAGCCTCGATTTTCTAAAAACCTTGTCGAACCACCCCAGCCTCAAATTCAGCCGCAGCAACCGCTGGAGCTACCTGGGTCTGGTCAACGAACCTTGCTTTGAAAAAGGCACCGGGCCACGCAAAGACCGCTACGGACTCTGGCTCGACGTGCGCTCCAAAGATTGCGCGCCCGATCCCTTCGAAAACGAAACCAAAACCAAAACCAAAACCGGATATCCCGGCGTCAAATACGGCGCACGCGGAAAAAATATTCCGGCCGGCTCCTACTACGGCTATGCGACCGGCATCGTCGGCCTGCGTCTATTCCCCAACCCCGATTTCGATGAAAAGGCCGAAAAAAATTGGGATCCGGAACGGTACTACACCGATCCGAGCTATTACAACAGCAAGAATTTGATCCGTCCTTACCGCGTCGGGATGTCTTGCGGCTTTTGCCACGTCGGTCCGAACCCTGCCAATCCGCCTGCCGACCCAGAAAATCCGAAATGGGAAAACCTGAATTCCAATCCAGGTGCACAATATTTCTGGATCGACCGGATCTTCTCCTGGGAAGCCGATCCGTCCGCGTTCCCGTTCCAACTGTTCGCCACCTCGCGTCCGGGCGCGCTGGACACCTCGCTGATTTCGAGCGACTACATCAATAACCCTCGCACGATGAACGCGGTCTATAATTTGGTGCCGCGCTTGCTGAATGCGCAAAAATTCGGCCAGGAAAAACTTGGCGGCGGCGGCCTGAATAACCGGCAATTCAATGATTACTTTAAATCCGGGCCGTTGACCGAGTTGTATAAGGCGCCTGATACCGTATTTACACCGCGCGTCTTGAAGGACGGCGCCGATTCGGTCGGCGCGCTGGGTGCGCTGAACCGCGTCTTCATCAACATCGGCCTGTTCAGCGAAGACTGGCTGACGCATTTCAATCCGTTGATCGGCGGCAAGCCCATCACGCCGATTTCGATCAAGCAGTCGCGAAAAAACTCGACCTACTGGCAGGCCAATGAAGCGCAAACGCCCGATTTGGCGCTGTTCTTTGTCGCCGCGACCCGTCCCGACTTGCTGAAAAGCGCCCCCGGCGGTGACCAGCACCTGACCACAGACACAGCGGTACTGACCCGCGGCAAGGAAGTCTTCGGCGAACGCTGCGCGCGATGCCACTCCAGCAAACTGCCCGAAAAAGCCTATAGCTTCTTCCCGAACGGCGGTGTCGGCAAGGATTACCTGAACCACTGGGGTAATTATTGGCGCTGGACGCAAACGGACGAGTTCAGGAAAGCGATCTACGAGATCGTCAAGAAGGATGACTTCCTGCAGGACAACTTCCTGTCCACCGACCTGCGCATCCCGGTCACGCTGCTCGAAACCAACGCCTGCAGTCCGCTGGCGACCAACGGGCTCGAAGGCAACATCTGGAACGACTTTACGTCGCAGTCCTACAAGAATTTGCCGTCGGTCGGCAAATTCACCGTGCATCATCCGATGACCGGCAAGCCTTGGGAGTACGACATGCCGGGCGGCGGCCGCGGCTTTACCCGGCCGGCCTCTCTGGTCAGTGTCTGGTCGACCGCGCCGTACTTCCTGAACAACGCGCTGGGCGAATTCAATCCGAGCCCTGCAGTCGCAGACAGACTGCAATCGTTCGATAATTCCATTGAACAATTGCTGTGGCCGGAAAAACGCAAAGGCAATATCCAGTACCAAACCGCGAACGGCAAAATGCTGCCGGGCTGGATCGATAGAACCTTTGCGACCAGTTATCTGCGGGTGCCGAAAAACTTCCTGCCTGAATTTCTATGGAAGGTGGCCAACAAGATCGACGGCGGCAAATTCGCCGGCGAACAAGGGCTGGAACTCGGCCCGATTCCGAAAGGCACGCCGGTCAATCTGCTGACCAACATCGATCTTGACAAGCGCGACAGTTTCAAAGACGAAGCGAAACACATTCTCCAATTGGCGGACCTGTTTACCCAGATCAAATTCGACTTAAAGAAATTGCCGAGTAATGCGACCGACGAAGAAGCCGCGAAGGTCTTCGCGAACTTAGCCGACCCTTTGGTCAAAGCCAGTAAATGTCCTGATTACATTGTCAATCGCGGCCATTATTTCGGCACCGAATATTTTAAGGAAGCCGATAAAGAACCGGGCCTGAGCGATGCCGATAAGAAAGCGCTGATCGAATTTCTGAAGACATTTTAAATCTTCGTTCTTCGAATGGGGCAGCATGCGCTGCCCCTCAGCACCATTATCACTTACAGAGTCACGGTGGAGCCTCCTTGATCCAGGATTAAGGCGGCTTTCCCTTATTTTGATCAGAACAGGAAACAACCATGACAGTATCGAATGAAACTTACGAATATATCGTCGTCGGCTCGGGCGCGGGCGGCGGCACGGTGGCCGCACGTCTTGCCGAGCGCGGCAAGAAAGTGTTGGTATTGGAAGCTGGCGGCGACCCGAAACAACTCCAGGGCGACGATCTGGCCTTCCCCGGTGAAAAACGCCTGCCCGACGATTACGATGTGCCGGTTTTCCATCCGTTTTCGACCGAAAACGACGCCATGCGCTGGGATTTTTTCGTACGCCATTATGAAACCGAATCGATTCAGGCCCAGGACCCCCAATATACCCCAAAAGAGAAAGGCGTGCTGTACCCGCGCGCCGGCTGCCTCGGCGGCTGCACCGCGCACAACGCAATGATCACCGTCTATCCGCACAATGCCGACTGGGATGATGTCGCCGAAATCACCGGCGATGCCTCCTGGAAGGCCGATAATATGCGAAAATATTTCGAATTAATGGAAAATTGCGAGCACCGACCGACGCTTCGCAAACTCGCCAATTGGCTCGGTATCAATCCTTCCCGACATGGATTCAAAGGCTGGTTCCAGACCGAAGCCGCGCTGCCGCTTGAGGCGTTAGCGAAAGATAAAAACCTCGTACAAGCCATACTCGATTCTGCGGTCAAAGCAGCAGAAAGTTTGCCGGACCATTTCGACAGACTAAAATGGCTATTTAAAGGACTGGCTGACCCGAATGACTGGCGTCTGGTCAAGGAAAACGCCACAGGCCTTCGTTATCCGCCGCTGGCCACCAAAAAAGGCAGTCGCCACAGCACCCGCGAACGCTTGCTTGAGGTGCAGCAGAAGTATCCCAGCAATTTGACGATCGAACTGGATGCTCTGGTTACCAAGGTGATTCTCGACGACAACCGAGCGGTCGGCGTCGAATACCAAAAAGGCGCAAAACTCTACAAGGCACATGCAAATCCGAGCAACAAGCCCGGCGAACTCCGCACCGCCCATGCATCTAAAGAAGTGATCTTGTCCGGCGGCGCCTACAATACGCCGCAACTGTTGATGCTGTCCGGCATCGGCCCGAAGGAAGAACTGCAAAAACACGGCATCCCAGTCAAATATCACCTGCCCGGCGTCGGCACCAATCTACAGGACCGTTATGAAGTCGGCGTCACAAATAAAATGACGCAAGACTGGGAAGTCTTGAAAGACGCCACTTATTCGGCTGGCGATCCGCAATATAATGAGTGGAAGAACGAAAATAAAGGTGTTTATACGACAAACGGCGCGGTGTTGGCGGTGATCAAGCGCTCAGTCACAGAACGTCCGCTTCCCGATTTGTTCTGTTTTGCCTTGCTCGGCAATTTCGGCGGCTATTTCCCAGGCTATTCCAAACTCATCAAGGATGACCATAGCTACCTGACCTGGGCCGTGCTGAAGGCGCATACGGTTAACCGCGCCGGCGAAGTCAGACTGGTCTCCAATGATCCTCAAGAACGGCCTTATATCAACTTCCGCTATTTCGAAGAAGGCAACGACACCGCTGGCCAAGATCTCGACTCGGTTGTTGAAGGTATCAAATTCGTGCGCAGCATTGCCAAACCGCTGTTCGAACAAGGCATCCTGGCCGAAGAAGTCAAGCCGGGTAAGGGAGTGCAGACCGACGAGCAATTACGCGATTTCGTCCGCTACAATGCCTGGGGCCATCATGCCTCCTGCACCTGCCCGATCGGTGCCGACAACGATCCGATGGCGGTGCTGGACAGTCAGTTCCGTGTCCGCGGCATACAGAACCTGCGCGTCGTTGACGCCTCGGTATTTACGAAAATTCCCGGTTTTTTTATCGTATCATCGATTTATATAGTCGGCGAAAAAGCCGCCGATGTCATATTGAACGGTTAATCGGAAGCCCAAGGTGGGCAGTGTTTTTCTGCCCACCTTGTAAATCCATCCAGGATATAGAAGGCTTCCTAGACTGGAAAATGGCTTTCAATTTTTACCACTGATCAACGTTAAATTTCCCAGTCAAACAATTGACGTACGTAATAATATCAACATCATATAGTTTATCTTTTGGAAAATTTAAACGCTCTTTCGTTGTAAAAGCGGCAAAATTTAGATGCCGTTTTCCACTCTACTTACCCAAAATGGGCAACGGAATCTATTTAATGGCACACGATGACGATGCCTTGCATTACCGCGAGAAAGCCATGATGCAAAGCCTGTTGAACCGGGAGGATCTACCCGATGTGCGTAAAATGATTGCAAAACTGGGCAAAGACATTTTGGACTCGGCCAATGGCAGCATTGAAATTGTCAACGAATTTTGCCGAATGGTGCCTGCCGGGTTGGTGCAGGACTATTTCGGATTAACCGGAGTTGATAAAAAAGATTTAATCGAGTGGTCTTATTGGAATCAATACAACACCTTTCATAATCAACCCTTCGATTGGATGCCCACCGATAAAAAACAGTTCATCGAAGATCAACAAGCCCGCGTCAGTAAACTACTCGGCATTTATATTGCCGAACTCATGGCTCGGCGTACGCTGGCTATCAAACTCGAAAATGCCGATCTCATTCGTTCGCTGTGGTATGGGCTCTGCAAGCTGCTGCGAACCGTAATGGGTAAAAAACACGAAGCCTTGAAAGATGATATCGTCACCCGCATGCTGCGGAATCATTTCCCCGAGGCGATGGATCTGGATTTAAAACGCTTAGGCGTGAATGCCGGCGGTTTATTAATAGGCGCGATAGAAACCACATCGCAAGCCGTTGCACAAGTTATCCAATACTTACTGCAAAACGACCAGTGGCTAAACAAAGCCCAAGCCGCAGCAAAGCTGGACGACCCGGCCGAGTTTGATGGCATCGTCTGGGAAGCGTTTCGATTCGTGCCTATTGCCCCTTATTTATTTCGCAAATCCGCCAGCGACTATACCGTCGGCATGGGTACCGATTACGCGACTAAAATCCCGGCGGGCAGCATTGTTCTACCCGCAACCCAATCGGCCATGTTCGACCCCCGCGCGTTTGAAAATCCGGATGAATTTAATCCGCACCGTAACTGGTATAACCATTTTAATTTCGGCTTCGGCAGCCATGAATGCCTGGGGCGATATGTGGGTATGGTGATGATACCGGAAATGGTGAAGCAAGTATTGCTACGGAATAAGGTCAGCGCCACCGGTTCGATTGATTATAAGTCAGGCCCGTTTCCTGAGGAATACCGTTTAAGCTGGGAATAAGTCCGGCATCTTAAATAAACGCACGACCATGGCTGTGGTGCCATGATCGAACATGGATCGATCACGGCCAATTTCAGAGCTCCGCGTTTCTCAATAACGGACTGCCTAATTTGTAAAACAGGTTTCCATCAGCGGCAAACTGCTTTCAATTAGGAAAGATCGCCGACTCACAAATTTAAGTTATTTGGGACGTTATAAACCTTGGAGTAACCGGCATGACGCAACACCAAAAAGAGCTGAAACATGCATGGGGCGCACCCAGGGAAATATATTATCTCTCCTTTGCAGCTTTACCGATCTCGATCTATACACTGGCGATAGTCATTCTCGAGCAGGGAGATTTCGGTTCGATGGCTTTGGTGTCGAAACTAGCGGCTATTGCCCATGCCGCGAAAGATCATTCAGCACTTGAGCTTTTCGTCGAAGGCCGTTTACGCATACTTTGGCTCAGCAGCGTCTTACTCTATTACATTTTGGCTGTAGCCGTTGTTGTAAACAGCATACTCGTATTGCAAAGATCGCTAACGCCTAAGTGCTTCAAACACGCGCTTGTTCTCTGGGCGGCATTGTCCTGTGTCGGGCTCGGCCATTTGGCTTATGCGGCCGGCAACGGTACGGCTCTCGGCGCAATCTTTCGTTTCACCTTTGAAAGCCTGCAAAACTCCCATTTCTTCAAATCACTGGAGTTGGCTCACATCAGGAATATGGTCTACATCGTCAACCTACTGTCGGCGATCGTGCCTTTTGCGATCGCACTGGCCGCCGCCGCAAGCTTGACTCCGATAGTTGCCGCCGATCCACGCCAGTGTTTACAGAAACTCGCGGATCGATCTCATCAACTGAAAACAGTAGTTAACCTCGGGGCGGCGTTATTGGTGGCAGGCGTTCTGCACATGCAAGCCTGGCTGAGATGGCCCATCGTATTCGTTGACGATGCCAAGCTGGCTAATGCCATGAACGATTGGAGCTTGGCGCTGACGACTTTTATCGGTAGCGTTTTCTCATTAATGATTGCAAGCGTATACATTTGCTGTACAAAGGTTTTGACCAAACGGGCCGAAGATAATTTACGGCAATTACCCGTGGATACACTTGATTCTTCGCCTGAGGAATGGCTGGAAAAACACGGATTCTCATCTGAACCGATACCGCAGATTCCGCAAATCCTGGCTATATTTGCGCCGCTACTGGCGGGTCCGATAGGAGCGGCGCTAACCGGATTGGGAAGTTCGATCGGACATTAAATTCTGCTGCTTCGGCTCCGACTCCGGATCGAGAGAGATCTAAGCCTGCGTTTAACCCTGTAGAAACAAGCATCGCCACGAAACGATTCTTCATATGTCTCTATCTTCAACAAAAGTCACCGTCCGGGTCGAACTCGGTCTTTCGCAAATGACGCAGTTCGGCCATAACCTGTTTACGGCAAATTAACTTGAATGGCAGTTGTGTAAATGAAAACGGTCATTCAAGTTTCAAGAAGCGTAGTGTTCTCGCGCATGAAGCTCTTCCCTGGAAAACAGCTTTCAATTTTCCCGCCAATCAGCTTGGCTTTGCATTTATTATCAATAAGATAGGAATTTACTTTGGAAAATTTTACGATTTTTGATGTAAATTGGGCAAAATTTCGATGCCGTTTTCCAGTTTTCGACCTGCCGGTTTTTCAACTGTCTAACTCAGCCCGGCATAATAGACGGGTAAATTTTGCACAATAAAAAAACCGCATAAAGCGGCCTTGTACCGCAAACTTCCTGGACGCCAATCCAATGCCGCCGATGTAAGCGACTAGTGAAAAAAAAATAGTTCGCCGCTTGATGTTATATCAAGCGGTACGAATGAATTATTCAGTAAATAGGTCCTTCTCTCTTTGAATGACTGGACAGAATCGGGTATTAATCCTCGTCTTTAACCATTCTGGAAATTGTCCTATAAATGCATCAGCCTCCTCATTTGATTGGAAATTTTTTAAATCGACTACAACACCGCCTTTCTCATCATATTGAGTGTCGCACGATAAATCGAAATTCTTCGAGAGCGAGTAAAGATGCAATGCAATGTCAATGCTCTCGTACTCAATATTGAGCTGAGCATCGGTTAATTTAGTCCTGATCTGGTCATCCTTGGAGCATTGATCTTCGTTGTGGTAAATGTGATATTTGTAATTGTTCAATTTTGAGCCTACTAATTGCACCTGTTTAGCCGTAAATGACGGCGTGCCAGCAAAGATTGGTTTTAACCGAAACAAAAGTAAAGATTTTTTAAACCCTCCACGCCGCTTTGTTGATATAACTGAAAATAGTCGCGCAAAGTCCTTTCACAAGTGCCCACCAATAAGGCAATCTTGTGATTGGATAACCCACGGCTTTTTAGCCACAAGGCTTCTAGGCGCCGACGAACTAACGGGACAGGATGGGTATTCTTTTCCTTCTTTAAAGTTTCTAATGCTTCCGAAGTAAATTCAATATGTGTCGTCATGGTTATTCTCGCTTTCTGAGCGCTTTATTATGCAGATGATCAATTAAAAAATGATTATTGAACAGCTTAAAGGTTAAGTAATCCTTTTTCGATATGTACAAATACTTATATCTTTGGCTCGGCCATATCATTCATGACATTGGCAATATTCTGAGACAGCTTGAAAAGGACTCCTTAAATGTCTCGGACTTTTGCCAAAGTAACCAAACAATTCATCTTTCAGGCCGCCAGTGCGCCCAAGTTCCACCATTAACTCCACACCTTAGTTTTTAAAACCGAGGATGTCCCTATTTAATTGGTTTTATTAGTTTTTTTAGTAAATACGGTTTGCACCGATATTTATAAACGTGGGCGCGTCTACAATTGGATGTTTTTGAATGTCACCTGAGCGGACATTTAAAGTGTAAGTTTTTGATCTTTATAGACTGCTGAAAATTCAGCAGTCTATTGAATCCACCACCAATCACCAAGAAGGAGTACAGGAAGCGTAACGTTAGTGGAGCGGCGTACGACGACCCCCGCGTAGCCGT
>Ga0066438_1000260_pt1 | contig 17374 bp, 13 predicted proteins | sample LakWasMet56_HOW8_2_FD_59526 | JGI IMG/M metagenome (GOLD analysis project Ga0066438, IMG submission 59526) | Freshwater sediment methanotrophic microbial communities from Lake Washington under simulated oxygen tension - Sediment Metagenome 56_HOW8 | ecosystem: Environmental > Aquatic >...
CGCATGGTTTCCCAGTCAGAGGTCGAGCCCATGATGATGCCAACCAGTGCGGTCATGTGTAACTCCTTATTAAGCAGGTAATCATAAATTTCCAATAGCCATGTCGGCCTGAATAAGTCTGTTTGAGCGGGAGCGAAAACAGGCGTTTCCGGCGTATCGCAGAGCAAGCCGGAAACGCCTCCCTTGCGCTATGCTTGAGAAGGCCTAATGCCTTTACCGGGATAGCGGACGACAAAACGGCGTAGTATCTCATAAAAGCCGATAAATTCTAGTTCTCGTCAATGTCACTATCGAGTCCGGCCTGTTCGGTGATACTTTTGGAGAAGGTCTTTTTGACTTTAACGCCCAGCTCGACAAAGCTGCCGGCTTGACGGATCAGGTTGCCGTTGCCTTGGGTTAATTTATTCATCACGCCGTCATATGTGCTGTTGACGGTGCTTAACTGCTTGCCCAGCTTATCCAGATCGTCGACAAAGCCGCGGATTTTGTCGTAAACGATCCCTGCCTTATCGGCGATGGCGCGGGCATTCTCATTTTGGCGTTCATAGCGCCAGATGTTTTCAATGGTGCGTAGCGTCGCCAGCAAAGTAGTCGGGGTGACCACGATGATTTTATGCTCGAAGGCATCGGTAAATAAGCGTTCGTCGGCTTGAAAAGCGGCGATGAAGGCCGATTCAATCGGCATGAATAACAGTACAAAATCCAGCGACCTGAGGCCTTTCAAGCCGGAATAATCCTTGCTGCTCAAGCCTTTGATGTGGTCCCGCACCGCATCGGTATGCTGTTTTAATGCAGTGATCCGTTCCAGGTCATCTTCGGTCGAACAATAACGCTCATAAGCCAGCAAGGACACTTTGGAGTCGATCACCACATCTTTGTCCTCAGGCAGCCGGACGATTACATCCGGCTTGAACAGCCTGTTTTGTTCATCCCGGAACGCACCTTGCGTTTCGTATTCGATGCCTTTACGCAACCCCGATTTTTCCAGCACTTTTTCAAGTATCATTTCGCCCCAGTTGCCCTGGGCTTTTTTGTCGCCTTTCAAGGCGCGGGTCAGGTTAAGGGCTTCCTGGTTCATTTGCGCGGTATCGCGCCGCAATGAGACGATTTCTTCGCGCAGCGAAATGCGATCTTTGTTCTCGTTGTCGTAAACCGTTTCTATGCGTTGTTTGAACTCGCCGAGCTGTTCCCGTAGCGGCGTGACGATATGATCCAGGCTGGTTTTATGGTGTTCGGTGAACTGCTTGCTGCGGTCGTCGAAAATCTTGCCTGCCAGGTTTTCAAATTGGGTGTTCAGGCGTACTTCCGCATCCAGCAACAATTTTAATTTTTCCGCGGTATTTTTCGCCTGTTCATCCATGCGGGTCTGCAATTCGGCATTATGGGTTTTGGTTTCTATAAACAGTTGCTGCAGCTGTTTAAATTCGGTCTCGCGGCTTTGCAATTGTCTTAGTTTTTCTTCGGCGACAGCAAGATCGGTCGACAGTTGCCGGATCAGGGTTTTATCGTTACCGGATAGCAAGCGCATGATCAATGCGCCGAGCAATAGGCTGATTAACGTCAATACCAGCGGAGGAATGTTATTGATAAAACTCATGTGTACGGGTTTGGATTTGAACTGACGGCTTCAAGAAATAGTCTCAATTGAATCTGATAGGGTCTGGTTTAGGTTATATCAGTTTGAAGTAAACAGGAGGTAACCGGACAATGCAATTCCCAGAGACCCCACCATCAAGGAAAGAATGACTGCGATCTTCCTGGAGTATGCCGGCGGTAAGTCAGTAAGCGTAAGCGTCGCAATGAAGCGGGCATGCTGCACCGCAGCCACGAAAATAGCCAATGAACCCACGACGACAAAAGCAATACCTAGACCTGCTGAGAGCAGCGACGAAGTGCTGTGTTGATAGGGCTGAGTTTGCAGTGACAGTAGGCGAACGAAGAGGCCGAAGCGGGCAACAACAAAACCGATGGCTATGATTGTCAGACCGGTACGCAGCCACGCAAGGAGCGTGCGCTCGGCGGCGAAGAAGACGCGGGGATCGGAGTCTGAGATTGCCATGGTTTATAAGGCTTAACGTGATATATAAGGATTGCTGTCGTATAAAAAATATAATTTTTCGTATATCCCTTATAAATCCATCTAATGAATTGTTTTGATTGAATCGAGTTTAAACCAATAGAACAGAGTGTACAAACAAATACGTTATTACCTTAACGCCTATCAGCTTGTCATCCCTGACTTCCCTGCAACTGCTCCTGCGTCCATGCAATTGTGGATTCCGGCATAAATCTGTCTGGAACGGATTTGCAGTGACCCCGAACGGCGTCAGATAGGATAGACCCGTCAGAGTGCGTAGAGAATCCATGCCGGATGACATTTTGGGCATTCTTAATTATGAAAGCGTTGCTGCCAACGAATATCATCGGTCATGGTCATTTTTGCCCAAGGTTACAAACGCTTGAAGATGGCTTCTGCAATATTCAGGGTTTTATCCAGGATTTCATCGTCGTGCGCAGCCGAAACAAAACCGGCTTCAAAAGCTGATGGCGCCAAATAAACGCCCTGTTCCAGCATGGCATGGAAAAAACGTTTGAACAGGTTTTGATTGCACTGCATGACTTGGGCAAAGCTCGTTATTTGCTGTTCTGAGCTGAAAAACAGTCCGAACATGCCGCCAACGCTGTTCGTGGTCATAGCGATACCGGCTTGAGTGGCATGCGCTTTCAGGCCTGAAGTTAGTTTTTCGGTTTTTTCGGTTAAGGTCTGGTAAAAGCCGGGCCGGGCTATCAATTCCAGTGTTTTTAAGCCGGCAGCCATCGCGACAGGATTGCCGGACAGCGTACCGGCCTGATAAACCGGACCGAGCGGTGCAAGATATTCCATGATTTTACGCGAGCCGCCGAAAGCGCCGACCGGCATGCCGCCGCCGATGATTTTGCCCAGCGTGGTTAAATCGGGCTTAATGTTATAAAGCCCTTGCGCACCGTTTAAGCCCACTCTAAAACCGGTCATCACTTCATCGAAAATCAGCACGCTATTATATTGGTCGCAGACTTGACGCAAGCTTTCCAGAAAACCGGGCACAGGGGGAATGCAATTCATATTGCCGGCAACCGGCTCCACGATGATGCAGGCGATCTGCTCGCCCAGTTCGGCAAACAGCGCTTTGACCGACTCGCTGTCGTTGTAAGTCAAGGTGATGGTATTTTCAGCGACTGAGGCCGGAACGCCCGGCGAGCTGGGAACGCCAAACGTCAACGCGCCGGAACCGGCCTTGACCAGTAACGCATCGGAATGGCCGTGATAGCAGCCTTCGAATTTAACGATTTTATCCCGGCCGGTGTAGCCGCGGGCGAGTCGTATGGCGCTCATGGTCGCCTCTGTGCCGGAACTGACCATTCTGACCATATCAATGGACGGCATCAGCTCGCAAACCCGTTGGGCCATCAGCGTTTCAATTTCGGTCGGTGCGCCAAAACTCAGGCCCTTTTCGGCGGCTTGCTTGACCGCCGCAATGACTTCCGGATGGGCATGACCCAAAATCATCGGCCCCCAGGAACCGACATAATCAATATAACTATTGCCGATGCTGTCGTAGATGTAAGCGCCTTGGGCATGGTCGATAAAAACCGGGGTGCCGCCTACGCCGCTAAAAGAACGGACAGGCGAATTGACGCCGCCGGGAATTACAAGTTTTGCATCGGAAAATAACGCGGTTGCTTCAGTCATGGTTTCTTTATTTGATGATGTGGATGCCAAGCCTGCCGAGGGCCGGCAAGCCGAGGGTTGATTTTAATGGCGTAAAGAATAGGATAACTTAGCCGCGATTGAAAGCATATCGTTTCATATTCAACAATTGTATTGAAAAATAACGGTTTTAAAGCTACGCTCCAATCCTGATATTCGGAGAATATCGGAAAAGGTCGAAACTATTCAAATTATTTTCGATAACGGCCGGAATGCTATTTGCCCCTCGTTTTATAACTGGTTGGCTATCACCCTCAAGTTTAATAGCAGGCAAAAAATAATCGCGTCCTTACTTATAGGGCGTAGGCGAAGATGAAAACTTTGACCGAGAAATGGTGATGCGCTGATCAATCAGGCTCACTCGTTATTAACATAATAATAAAAATCAGAAGAAATTTATGTCAAGTTCATTGTCTCCACAATATCCGAAACGTAACTTTCTTTTTTTGTTAGGCGGTGTCATTGCCGTCATTGCTGTTTCCGAAACGCTGGTCATGTTGGTATTGGAGGTGATTCGGCGACAGGAAATTGTATTATCGCCATTGCAGGATGCTGTTTTTAATATTGCGCTGCTGACTGCGCTTAGTTCATTACTGTTATGGTTTCTGGTGATACGATCTCTGGCCGTGCAAGCTGTCCAGGATCAGGCGGCATCCAATAGGGAACTGCTGGAGGTTCTGGAGAATCATGTCCTGATCAGTATTGCCGATATTCAGGGGCGTATCGTCTACGCTAACGACATGTTTTGCAAAGTGTCCGGTTATACGCAGAATGAACTTGTCGGACAGGATCATCGTATTGTCAACTCCGGCTATCATGACCAGGATTACATTCACAACATGTGGCGCACTATCACCGCCGGCCAGGTATGGCACGGAGAGTTCTGCAATCGCCGTAAGGACGGGCAATTGTACTGGGTGGACAGCACTATCGCGCCTCTACTGGATAAGGCCGGTAAGCCTAAGCAATATATTTCGATACGTCGGGATATTACGGCGCAAAAAGCGAATGAACTAAAGTTGACGGCGCTCAAGCGTGCGCTGGATGCCAGCAGTGAGATGATACTGATCACCAATGCGGAAGGACTCATTCAATACGCCAACCCGGCGCTGTGCCTATTCACCGGCTGGTCGGAGGATGCGCTGATGGGACAAAAACCCTACGTGCTGGACAGTCCTACCACCGACCGTCAAGCCTTGACCGCGATGCAAAGCAGGCTTCATTCCAGTAAAGCCTGGTCGGGGCGGCTGCGGGGCCGCCGTCGAGGCAAGGCCCACTCTTCTCACCTACATTCGGCAGGCGATGTTTCCGTGCTTGAGCGTGAAAATGATAGCCGCGACTCCGGACAAGCCGAGGACGCTCTGGAATATTGGGCCAATATTAATATTACGCCGATTCTGACCGCAAACGGCACGTTGTCCGGTTATGTACAGATTCAGCATGATGTCAGCAAGCTGGTCGAACAGGAGGCGGCTTTGCAAATCGAAAGCGACGATACTGCCGCCCGCCTGACGATTTCCGAGACCCTGCATCAATCTCTGGCACTGGAGCAACGATTTGTTCAGGTTCTGGATATCCTGTTCGGCCTCAAGTCTTTCGATCTGCAACGCAAGGGTTGTGTGTTTCTCCAGGCACAGGATGATGATTATCTGGAGAGGTTCGTCGTACACGGCGAGCTTGACCACATGGAGCAACGCATAGCTTTTGGCGACGGTTTGTGTGGCCAAGTCGCTGTTTCAAGGAAACTGATCGTTATTGATAATTGCTCTCTAGAGGACGTAGGCGCGGGGCGTGAGCTTTGCTGCGAGCATCAGCCCCACGGCCACTACATTGTGCCTATCGCTTCCGGCGAGGACATTCTGGGCGTACTGTTTGTTTTTACTGATACCTACCCCGTGCAAAACGAGTCCCGCATCGCCATGCTCAAGGAAGTCGGCGAAATGATGTCGCTCGCATTGCTCCAGGATCAGGCCAATGCCTCGCTGGAAGCTGCGCGTGACGCCGCCTTGCAGGTCGCACATACCAAGACCGAATTTCTCGCCAATATGAGTCATGAGATTCGGACCCCGATGAACGGCGTATTGGGCATGCTGGATCTGTTGCAGGATACGCAATTGTCTCGTGAACAATGGGACTTGATCGAAATCGCGGCGAATTCGGCAGAATCCCTGTTAACGATCATTAATGATATCCTGGATTTTTCCAAACTGGAGGCGGGTAAAATCGAATTGGAGCTGATCGAGTTTAACCTGCCCGAATTGGTGGAAGAAGTTTGCACATTGCTGTCCAGCCGCGCTCACAGCAAGGGCCTGGAATTAAACTGCTTTCTGCCGGCAAATCTACTGCAACATTGGTATGGCGATCCCACCCGTATCCGTCAAGTGCTGACCAACCTGATCGGCAATGCCGTTAAATTTACCGAGAAAGGTGAAGTTTCGGTAAAAGTAAGCGTGCCTGAGCGGGACGATACCCGATTCTGTTTTGAAGTCATGGATACCGGTATCGGTATCAGCGCTGAGGCCCAAGCACGCCTGTTTCAGGCTTTCTCCCAGGCGGACAGTTCCACCTCCCGGCGATACGGCGGTACGGGATTGGGGCTATCCATCAGCAAAGATCTGGTTGTGCTTATGAACGGCAGCATCGGTGTTGAAAGTTCCCTGGGGCAGGGAGCAAATTTCTGGTTTACGCTGCCATTGTCTCCGGCAGATAACGATGATCCGATCCCGCAGGCTAACTTTATCGGCAAGCGGGCGCTGATAGTCGATGATAACGCGACCAATCGCATGATTCTGAATCATTACTTAAGCAGTTGGGGCTTTACTTTAAGCGAAGTCGACAGCGGACCGGCGGCACTCGTCGAACTCGAAGCCGCCGTGCTGCGAAACGAAGCTTACGATTTACTGCTGTCGGATATGCAAATGCCGGATATGGACGGTTTCGCACTGGCTCGCGCTATCGCCCAAAAACCGGCTATCGCCGGCATTCCTCGCATTCTTTTATCTTCAGGCGGCATCGGCTCGGAATCTGAAAGACTTGAGTCGGGGTTTACACAAAGTCTGTTAAAACCGGTACGGCAATCGCAGCTTTTTGATGCGATTATTGATGCATTACAGCTTTCCAGCCAGAAAACCGCTCAAGTGGATAGAGTAAAAGAGGTGTTGCTCGATTACAGTAACAAACGGGTGTTGGTGGTTGAAGATAACAAAGTTAATCAAAAAGTGATTATGTCCCAGCTCGCCAAGTTCCAGCTTAAGCCGGATTTGGCCAATAACGGGCAGGAGGCGCTGGACCGGTTGGAGCGTCAATCTTACGATTTAGTGTTTATGGACTGCCAAATGCCGGTCATGGACGGTTACGAAGCCACACGCATTTTACGCGAACGGGAAGACGGCAAGTCCCATACGCCAATCACCGCGCTTACTGCTCATGCCTCGGCAGGAGAGCGCGAAAAATGCCTGTCCGCAGGCATGGACGATTATCTTAGCAAGCCTGCCAGTCGCGCCGATCTGGCAGTGGTTTTGGCGTGCTGGCTGGACATGTCTTTCGACTCCGCGCACAGTGAGTTCGCCGATTCCGCTCAGGTTTTTCCGTTTCAAGCGGAATCGGGGAGTTGGGATGAATCCGCCGCACTCAAACGCCTGGATGGCGATAATGATTTGTTGATTGAGATGATAGATTTATTTCTCGAAGAAGCGCCTGTGTCTGTGGCAGAATTGGAAACAGCTCTGTCTCGATCCGATCTTTTGGCGCTGGCCGATGCAGCCCATGCGATTAAAGGTATGGCCGGGCATTTTTGTGCCGAACAAATAATCGGTCTTGCGGTAAACTTGGAACATGCCGCCCGTAAAGCCACAGATGCGGATTTTCAGTTGATGACCCATAGCTTGATCCAGGCCACGAGGGATTTAGTCGAAAATCTGCTAAAAAGAAAAGAACAAAATCAATGAATGCCGAATTTAATCTTAACGAACTGAAAATTGCCGATCGCCTGCCTTCCCCTTCGGGAACGGCATTGGCTATTATGCAACTCGTGCAACAAAGCGATGCCACCGTGCAACAGGTAAGCCAACTGGTTAAAGTCGATCCTGCTCTCAGCGGGCGTATTTTGCGCTTTGCCAATTCGGCGGCTTTCGGAGCCAGACGCCCGATTGCCGATGTTCAAACGGCAGTCATGATGATGGGCATGCAAACGGTACGCAACTTTGCACTGAGCCTTTCCCTGATTAGCAATAGCAGCAAAGGCCATTGTCAGCGCTTTGATTACGAAGCCTACTGGTCGAGATCTTTGGCTATGTCGGTATCGATCGCGGCGATCACTGCCCGGGAAACTACTGTGGTACCTGCGGAATCGTTTACGTTGGGATTGCTGAGCGACATAGGCAGTCTCGCCATGGCAACCGCTTGGGCGGATCTTTATGATGAATGTCTTAATGTGGCAGAGGGTGAGCAGCTTCTTGCCCTGGAGGGTGAGCGTTTCGCTATCGATCATAACGCCTTGAGTTTAATATTGCTGGCTGATTGGGGATTCCCATCGATATTTCTGGATGCCTTGAAACTGAGCTTTAAGAAGAAAGTATCAGGGCTTGACCGGACTGCGCATTTTGCCCGGCAACTGATTTTGGCCAGATTGATTGGAAACTACTGCGTCGCCGATGAGGCCTATCGTGCCGAACTGTTGCCGGATTTAAAACTGGAGGGATACCTCCATGCTCTGGACGAACCGTCCCTGCTCGCGTTTATCGATGAAACCATTGAGCTTTGGCATGAGTGGGGCAAATTAATTGACGTAAAAACAGAGGTGCGCCAACCTTTGCTAAAAACGGTTACCGCCATGGAATCGGTACCGGGTTTGGACCTATTACTGGTCGATGATGATCCGATGATGCTGGCGCGTCTTTCCAAACAGCTTGCGGCGGCGGGTAATCAGGTTGCAGTATGCCGCAACGGCGAGTCTGCGTTGAAATATGTCATTGAGCACGGGCCGCAATTGGTCATTACCGATTGGCGTATGAAGCCCATGGATGGCCTGGCCCTTTGTAAAGCCTTACGCGCATCGACGTTCGGTAAAAATATTTACCTGATTATGCTGACTTCGACGGAAGAAGAGGATGCTCTGGTTGAAGCTTTCGATGCAGGTATCGATGATTATGTAACCAAGCCGATCAGCCTGCGCGTACTGCTGGCGCGTCTACGGGCCGGTCAGCGCATTATTACGCTGCAAAATGAACTGGAAAAAGAGAGCAGGGACATCCAGCGCTATACTGCCGAGCTGGCGGCAGCGAACCGCCGTCTTAAACTGATGGCGAATACGGACATTCTGACCGGCTTACCTAACCGGCGTTATGCGCTGAACCGTCTGGAACAGGAGGCGGCGACTGCGCTACGCGGTAATCAGCCTTTGAGTGTTTTAATGCTGGATTTGGATCATTTCAAATCTGTCAATGACACGTTGGGCCATGATGTCGGCGATCAGGTGCTGATCCATGCGGCCAGCCTGATGCGAACAACTGCGCGCACTAACGATGTTGTCTGCCGGCTGGGTGGCGAAGAGTTTCTGATCATCGCCCCCAATACTGACGGTACCACAGCCTTGTTATTGGCCGAGCGCATTCGCAATTCCCTCGAACGAAACCAGCCCGAGGGACTGGTATTGCGTTACCCGGTTACGGTCAGTATCGGCGTGGCGGGCTCTATGGGCGCCAAGCCCAGTTGGAAAGAATTGATGAAAAGATCGGATGACGCGTTATATCTTGTCAAACAAGGCAATCGCAATGGTGTACAGCTTGCCCCACCATCAGCATAATCACGAGACCATATAATGAATGTATTAGCTGTCTATAGCATCAAGGGGGGCGTTGGCAAAACCTCAAGCGCGGTTAACCTGGCCCACACAGCCGCTCGGACCGGTTACCGTACTTTGGTTTGGGATCTTGATCCGCAAGGAGCCAGTAGTTATTATTTTCGGATCAAGCCCAAGATTAAAGGCGGCAGCAAAGACTTGATCGCCGGAAAACGCGAATTGGACGGCCTGATTAAAGGCACTGATTTTGAAAACCTGGATTTACTTCCGGCCGATTTTTCGTTCAGAAACCTGGATTTGGTTCTGGATGCCAAGAAAAAGCCGACTCAGCAACTGAAAAAACTTCTGAAGCCGTTGGCGGAAGAATACGATTTTATCTTCCTGGATTGCCCGCCCAACATTTCACTGTTATCCGAAGCGGTATTTGAGGCGGCCGATATATTACTGTCGCCGATAATCCCCACCACATTGTCGTTAAGGACATTCGAACAACTGCAAAAGTTTATCGAAGATAATGATTTGAATAAGCTGGTGCTTATCCCGTTTTTCTCGATGGTCGACCGGCGCAAAAAAATGCACCGCGATATTGTGGACGATCTGCTGGCGACGCATCCCGATATTTTAACGACGGCCATTCCATACGCCAGCGATATCGAACGTATGGGGCTGGAGCGTATGCCATTGGGAGGCTATATCAAGAAAAGCCAATCTACGGTTGCTTACAATGCATTGTGGCTGGAAATCCTGGCCCGTATTACCAACAAAAATAAAATATGACAGGCAATAATGGAACACCGCTTAAATTAATACCTTATCCGTATAGCTCTTGGAGTAACCATGCCTAATAAACGATTTGTTATGAGCAAGCCAATATCCTCAATCACAGATGTCGCCACATTGGGAGTAACAAAAGAGGATTTTATTGATGATTTTAAACAATATTATGTTCATTCATTGGGGCGGGATGAGAATTTTCGTTCATCGCCTTTCTATGCCTGTGAAGCACTGTCATTATCCATTCGCGACCGGTTGATGGAGCGCTGGAAAACCACTTATAAAACCTACAACAAAATGGATAGCAGGAAGGTGTACTACCTTTCAATGGAATTTTTGATGGGCAGAACCTTGAGTAATGCGATGCTTAATTTGGGCATTATTGATCCGGCGACTCAGGCTATGCATGATTTGGGTATTGAAATCGAAGAGCTGATTGACAGGGAACTCGATGCCGGACTGGGTAATGGCGGATTGGGGCGGTTGGCCGCCTGTTTTATCGACAGTTGCGCGACATTGCAATTGCCGGCGATAGGTTATGGTTTGCGTTATGAATACGGCATGTTTACCCAAAAAATCGTCAATGGTGAGCAGGTCGAAAAACCGGATCACTGGCTGCGCTACGGCAATGTCTGGGAAGTCGAGCGGCTGGAATATTCACTACGTATCAAGCTTGGCGGCCATACCGAAATTCAGACCGATGAACAGGGCAATCAGAGGGTATGCTGGATTAGCACTAATGATGTGTTGGCCGTCCCTTTTGACACGCCGATACCGGGTTATCAAAACAATACCGTCAACACGTTGCGATTATGGAAAGCCGTGGCGACCGAGGAGTTTAACCTGGATGAGTTTAACGCAGGCGATTATGCCGAATCGGTAGCCGCAAAAGTCATTGCAGAGCACATTACCATGGTGCTGTATCCCAATGACGCCAATGAAAACGGCAAGGAATTGAGGCTGCGGCAACAGTATTTTCTCGCTTCAGCCAGCTTGCAGGACGTTCTCTCTCATTGGACCAGACAGCACGGCCATGATTTCAGCAATTTTGCCAAAAAAAGCTGTTTTCAGTTAAACGATACCCATCCGAGCATAGCCATTGCCGAATTGATGCGGCTGTTAATGGATGTGTATGGCCTGTCATGGACTACCGCCTGGGGAATTACCCGGCAAACCATGGCTTACACCAATCATACCCTGTTGCCTGAAGCACTGGAAAAATGGTCGGTCAAGCTTATGCAAAGATTGTTGCCAAGATTGATGGAGGTTATTTTTGAAATCAATGCCCACTTTATGTCGGAAGTCGCAGCGCATTGGCCCGGCGACAGAGCCAGATTGGGCAGAATGTCGATTATCGAGGAAGGCGAAGAGCAGCAGGTACGCATGGCTTATCTCGCGATAGTCGGCAGTTTTTCGGTCAATGGCGTCGCCCAATTGCATTCGCAGTTATTGCAGCAGGGCTTGTTTCGCGATTTTTATGAATTATGGCCGCACAAGTTTAACAATAAAACCAACGGCGTAACCCCACGTCGCTGGCTGGCTTCTTGTAATCCCGAGTTAGCTGCGCTGATAACCGAAACTATCGGCGACGGCTGGATAACCCATCTGGACGAATTAAAAAAGCTGGCGCCTTTTGCCGAGGATGTCACATTCAGGAATCGTTGGCGCGCGATAAAACAACGCGCAAAGCAGCGCCTGATTGCGCACAGAAAGCAGCAAAATGAGGGACCTGATTTAAATCCTGATGCACTGTTCGATATACAGGTTAAACGCATCCACGAATACAAGCGTCAGATCTTAAATGTCCTGCACGTGATTCATCTTTATGACCGCATTAAACGCGGCGAGACGCTGAACTGGGTTGCGCGTTGCGTATTGATAGGCGGTAAGGCCGCACCCGGTTATGCGATGGCAAAAAGAACCATTAAATTAATCAATAACGTCGCCCAAGTCATTAATTCGGACCCCGATGTCGGCGATAAGTTAACCCTATATTTTTTACCCGATTACCGGGTTTCAGGGATGGAGATGATCTGCCCTGCGGCCGACCTTTCCGAGCAGATTTCTACCGCAGGCAAAGAAGCTTCCGGTACCGGCAATATGAAACTGATGATGAACGGCGCGCTCACTATCGGAACACTGGATGGCGCTAATATTGAAATAAGGGAAGAAGTCGGCGATGAAAATTTTTTCCTGTTCGGGCTGACCGAAGAGCAAATCGAAACCAGGCGGCAGCATTACGATCCCGTTGCGATCATTGATCAGGATGACGATTTGCAACGGGTGATGAACCTGCTGGAAAGCGCGCATTTTAATCAGTTTGAACCGGGAATTTTCGACGACCTTATCGCATCCGTTAAAAGCAAGTATGATCCGTGGATGACGATTGCAGATTTTAGAAGTTATATCGATGCGCAAAAACGCGTGGAAGCCGCCTATCAGGATAAAGACCATTGGACTCGTATGAGCATATTGAATTGTGCAAACAGTGGCAAATTTTCTACGGACAGGACCATCAACGACTATAACAAAGATATCTGGAAACTGGAGCCAGTGCCTGTGCAATATCCCTAAAATATTGCTCTAGCCGAAGCTCTATCAGTGCAAGACAAGAAAAGCAACGATAAAAACTTCGTGTCTTTGTGGTGCATTAATCAATCTATTTACACTCATATTATTGTTGATGACAATCAAGCCTGCGCTGTACTATGCAGCACCCGATTAATTACCTTGAAACTATTATGAAGACAGACAGTACCGCCATTAAAAAACGATATGACCGCATTGCTCCGTATTTCGAGGGTATGGAAGCGGTCATGGAAGGGTTGTTTTTTAAAAGCTGGCGGGAAAAATTATGGGCCAAAGTTGAGGGCCATCATGTTCTTGAAGTCGGCGTGGGGACGGGCAAGAATTTTGACTATTATCCCAAGGACGCCAGGATAACCGCGATTGATTTTAGCGAACAAATGCTAAAGCAGGCGGAGCAGAAACGGGACAGGAAAAACGCCAATGTTGAGCTGGAGTTAATGGATATCCAGTCTTTATATTTTGCCGATAACAGTTTCGATACGGTGATTTGTTCCTTTGTTTTTTGTTCGGTACCGTCGGCGGCAAAAGGATTGAAAGAGCTTTACCGGGTATGCAAACCGGGCGGACAAGTTTTATTACTGGAACATGTGTTAAGCTCAAATCCGGTAATTGCGGCTGTCATGAACCTGCTTAACCCTGTGGTTGTCGCGCTGGTTGGAGCAAACATTAACAGGAATACCGTCAAAAACGTTAAAGCCTGCGCTTTTACCTCGGTGCATGTTGATCAACGCAGCAGTGATATTATCAAGCTGATTGAAGCCAGAAAATAACGGATATTAAACTTTTTAACTGGATAGTTGCCAAATTGGGTAAAATACAATGAATTTTTGGATTAGTTTATTTAAGTGAAGCCACAATTAGAAAATCTGGTACAGACGCCGATCCCAACCAAACACGGCGAATTTATCCTGCATTATTACAGCAATACCATCGATGACAAAGAGCATGTCGCCTTGGTTAAAGGCGATGTTGCGGGCAAAGAACATGTGCCGGTACGCATTCATTCCGAATGTTTTACCGGTGACGTCTTAGGTTCAAGGCGTTGCGATTGCGGCGAACAGCTGGATATGGCGCTGCAAATTATCGATAAAGCCGGTTTCGGTATCTTGATTTATCTGCGTCAGGAAGGACGCGGCATCGGCTTGTTGAAAAAACTACAGGCTTATAATTTACAGGATCAGGGTATGGATACGGTTGATGCGAATATCCATTTGGGCCATCTTGCCGACGAAAGGGAATACAATATTGCCGCTTTGATGCTGGAAAACCTGAACGTAAAATCGATCGAGCTGATCACCAACAACCCCAAGAAAATAGAAGAGCTGAAAAAACTCGGTATTAACGTGGCAGGCCGTATTCCGGTTGAGTCCGTGGCTCACGATGACAACGTCGGTTATTTAAAAACCAAAGCAAAAAAAATGGCGCACATGCTGTTCGAGTCCAAAAAAGACTAAAGTAGCGTCTAGCGATTTGACTCGCCTAACACCGTTTCAACCAGTTTTACCCAATAAGCTGTGCCGATCGCCAATATCTCATCATTAAAATCATAATGCGGATTATGCAGCAGACAGCTGTTTTCGGAAGAGCCATTGCCTATCCAGGCATAGCAGCCGGGTTTTTCCTGCAACATAAATGCAAAATCTTCCGAACCCATGCAGGGTGACGGTTGACGATCGACACAATCATCACCGGCTACAGCCAGTGCTGCTTGCAGCGCCAGTTCCGTTTCAGCTTCCGCATTAAAAGTCACCGGGTAGCCTGGATTTTCCGGGTTGAATTTGATCTCTGCGCTGACTTCAAAACCCTCGCAAGTTGCATTGACCAGCCGGGTGATTTTATCGGCAATGGTTTTTTGAGTTTCGCTGCTAAAGCAACGGAAAGTGCCTCTTAACAGAACCGATTCCGGTAGCGCATTCCAGGTATTGCCTGCATGGACCTGGGTAATGCTGACCACTGCCGGATCGGCCGGATTAACAGTTCGACTGACAATAGTCTGTAACGAGGTAATCAACTGGGCCGACGCGACTATTGCATCATTGCCCAAATGCGGCATTGCGGCATGGGTCGCTTGTCCGCTGATAATGATTTCAAAGCAATCGAATGACGCCATCATCGCGCCGGATTTAACCGCAAAATGCCCTGGTGGAATATCGGGGAAATTATGCAGCCCGAAAACGCAGTCGGCCGGAAATTTTTCAAACAAGCCGTCATTAATCATCCGTTCGGCTCCGGCGCGGCCTTCTTCGGCAGGTTGGAAAATAAAATACACTGTGCCGTTAAAGTTGCGATGTTCGGCTAAATAACTTGCCGCACCCAGCAGCATCGCCGAATGGCCGTCATGGCCACAGGCATGCATTTTGCCGTCATGGCGGGATTTGTAGGCAAAAGTATTCTTCTCCTGAATGAACAAGGCATCCATATCGGCGCGCAAAGCTATTTTCTTAGCGCCGTTCCCGGCAGTCAGCGTTGCGACAACGCCAGTTTCGCCTAATCCCTGATGAACTTCCAAGCCGAAACTCGCCAGCTTATCGGCAATAAATTCAGCGGTTTGTATTTCCTCAAAAGCGGTTTCAGGAAATTGATGCAGATGCTGCCGCCACTGTCGCATTTGTGCATGCAGCTGCTGGATATCGTTTGCGATAGACATGGAAACTCACGTGAACTTGATGATGGCTACTATGCTACAACTAAGTTTTGATAAACCGTAAGGATTTTTAGCAAGGCGCTTCGTGATCCATAAGCTCGATACTGAAATGCCATGCTGCGTCTTATGTTTGAACAAGCGTAGTTCAGGAATCCCGTCCTTTTTTAATTTCAACTTTATATCTGCTGACAAGTTTTTACGGAAGAGCATAGGGTTATTTTCTCGTACAATACGGCAAGATGGGAGAGTTTTACAAAGCTAGGAAACTAAGGTGGTTTTAACAACTATCTGAATTATATTCATCGAAGTTCATATCATACATGGCTGGTTACGGCGAGGATTGCCGACTGGCCGCATTCGTGTTTTCATCGATTTGTGGAACAGGGTGTTTACCCGGTTAACTGCTGCCGTTTTGGCGATTTCAGTATTCATGCAAGCAAATGACTTAAAGGATGCATTTCATTCCGCAGAATACGCTGTCCGGGTAGCATGTGATAAGCGTGATGGGTTGTAGGAACGAACATCATGACCTCGATGAAGAAAGAGGCGGATGATGCCGCTATTCCAGCGGACCAGGTTCAAGCAGCTCTTGAGACGATTTTGGCAAGTAGGGTATTTATTAATGCCCCGCGCATGTGCCGTTTGTTGCGCTTTTTGGTCGAGAAGGCGATCTCCGGCGCTGTCCGGGATACCAGCGAATATGCTATTGGCATAGAGGTCTTTGACCACGATCCATCTGCTTATAGCACCAGTGAAGATCCTGTTGTCCGGGTTCAGGTTGGTCGTTTGCGCAAAAAGCTTAAAGTTTATTATGCAATCTTGGGAGCCGACTCCAGCATCGAAATATCTATTCCGATAGGCAGTTACATGCCGGTTATTCAACGCAAAAGTGTTCTGGATATCGCTCCCAAGCAATCCGGCATATTGGCAATCCACCCATTTAAATGTATTTCGCATCATCAGGATGCCGTAAATTTCACGCAAGGTTTGAATGAGGAACTTATGCATCAGTTATTTAAAGCATTTGGGAAAATAATTGTAACATATTCATTTGTCACATCCGGCGATGCCGACTATGAAAGCTGGATTTTAAAAGATATTTACGGTGCCGGCGTAAAGCACTTACTCGAAGGAAGCATCCAAATTGACGAAGAACATCTTCGAGCTTCAATTCGTTTGATTGATGTTTCAGCTGGGTGCATAGCTTGGACAGAACAATTTGATCGACGTGTTTTTTTTGCCATTTCACATCAGGAAGAACTTGCCTTATCTATTTGCAGGGCATTAAAGCGTTTTTTTTGTCACCAGTAACGGTGTCTCGCGGGCATTGTATTTCAAAGTCACGCAGCCTCATCAAGCTTGATCAAACCGTTTACGCGGTGATGTTACGGTAACACTGATAGAGCGTTACCGTAACGATACTTACGTTAGACGCCATTATAGCGTTATTGTTTGGCGCGTGATTTTAATTACTAATGTTGTTGAGCTTATTATTTATAGTAAGTTATTGTAAATAACGAGATAAATTCTATTTTCTTATGCGCAGATTGCGTGTATTTACTTGAAATGATGATATTTACTTATACGCCTCTTAAATAAGCTGGGGTAATAACCCCAGCTTATTTTTTATTACATCAATATTCATGAAAAGTAGGCTGTTTTTTTAAAACAGCATGTCAGATTTAATGGCTGGCTCAAATGAATCCAAAATTTTAGATAATTATTAAATGCACTAATTATGAGTATCGTATTTAGAAGTATAAAAGCACGATTAGGTCTGCATTTCATAAACGTGATGGGCCGGTAATGAGCATCATGA
>Ga0066438_1000279_pt1 | contig 16379 bp, 15 predicted proteins | sample LakWasMet56_HOW8_2_FD_59526 | JGI IMG/M metagenome (GOLD analysis project Ga0066438, IMG submission 59526) | Freshwater sediment methanotrophic microbial communities from Lake Washington under simulated oxygen tension - Sediment Metagenome 56_HOW8 | ecosystem: Environmental > Aquatic >...
CGTGGAATACTTGGTAAAAACCAAAATTCGAAACGTTCGAGTGTACGATTTATGTAAATAAGAAATAAAAAAGAGGCGAAAGCCTCTTTTTTATTTCTGTTTGTATTTCACAAAAAATATTCTGTTTTGAAAGTTAGACTCAAGCCACATTTCTTTTTCTGTAAGTCGTTTTATTGTCCAGTCAATGTGTTCGAAATTAGCTATTACTCCAAGACTAGGTACATTTGAATGAGGATATCCTGCTGTGTGTATTTGATCCTTTTTGTTATTTATTTGCCAAAACCCATCAACGATATCGTTAATTAAATAGGAATGGAAAATATATTTTCTCCCATTTTCATATTTTTTAAATTCATAATAGCCAAATGAACTGCTATTTTTGAAATAAGTTGTTGAGTCGTACCCATTAATGCCTAAATATTCAATATTCCAATTTCCTGTTATGCGGTGCTCTTTTGAATACAAGCTCAAATAGGGTCCATTATCATATTTTTTGCATCCAAATAGAATTAGGAGTAGCAGTAATATTATAAATGGATGTTTTATTGAGCTCATTAAAAATAATTTGTCTTAAAATTAACCACTTTTATGAATGTTCTGCTTTTTTTTAGCGCTAGTCTTTTCCACAATCACTGGTTTATAAGATTTTAGACCTTTAAATTTTAAGGGGCTTGCATTTAGTATTTTTGAATGTTAAAATACATGCAAAACAAATGGCTGAGCCTAAAAAAAATACGATAAAAAACACCTTGAAGGATGAGCAAGCTGAAAGCAAATCATCTTCCAAGGATACCAAACCTAAAAAAGACAAGTCGGCTGCCACAAGCGAGCCGAGCGGACCATCTTTTTTTGATAAACTAAACAGTTTTTTTGCATTTGCTCGAAACGAGCGTTTTCAAAAAATTGTAGGTTTGACACTTTTCCTATTCAGTATTTATTTAGCAGTAGCCTTTACTTCATTTGCATTTACTTGGGAGGTTGATCAGGACAAAGTATTGGGCAATTTATTTTCACCCGATGTACAAGTACAAAATTGGTTAGGAAAATTTGGTGCTTTGTTATCACATATTTTTATTCACAAATGGTTTGGCGTTGCATCGTACTTATTCTCATTTGTAGCATTAGTAACAGGGTTGAGAATCACGTTCAATTTGGAATTATTCAACGTTAAGAAAGCGTACATCCATTCTTTTTTCTTTTTAATTTTCACTTCAGTTGCTTTAGGATTTATTTTTAAAGATGCTTATTTCTTTTTAGGTGGTGCATTTGGTTATACCATCAGTAATAAGTTGAACGCTGTATTGGGATACATTGGAACAGGTGTATTGTTAGCATTCTCATTTGTAGTTTATTTGGTTGCAGCATTTAACATTTCGATGGATTTAAGTAAAAAAGATCCAGAGCCAACTGATGATTCAAAACCAGAGCCTGAAGTCGAAGAAGAAACAATTACATTGGTAAATACATTTAGAGAGGAGCCTGTTGAAGAAGAAGAAATTGAGGAAGAAGAAGAGCCCATCAATGAAAATGAATTTGTGATTACGAATGATGTTAAACATGACATTGTTGAGGAAGTTGAAAAACCAGAGGTAAAAGAGCCTATTGTGTTAAGTACTGAAACAGATGGAGTACAATTTACAGTTGAAAAAATTGAACCAACCGAAACGGAATTAACACCAGAACAAATTTCGGATGCTTTGGTAGCACAAGTTGGTGAGTATGATCCAACACTCGATTTAGGTTCTTACCAATTTCCAACATTGGATTTACTTGAAAACTACGGTGGCTCAAAAGACATTGTCATCAATACGGAAGAGTTAAATGCCAATAAGGATAGAATTCTTAAAACATTGGGTGATTACGGAATTGAAATTGAAAAGATAAAAGCAACCGTTGGTCCAACTGTTACACTTTACGAAATTGTTCCTGCAGCAGGTGTTCGTATTTCGAAAATCAAAAACTTGGAAGATGATATCGCTTTGAGTTTATCTGCATTGGGTATTCGTATCATTGCACCAATTCCAGGAAAAGGAACCATTGGTATTGAAGTGCCGAATCAAACAGCTGAAATGGTTCCAATGCGTACCATTCTTGCTTCTGAAAAATTCACAAACACAACGATGGATTTACCAATTGCACTTGGTAAAACAATTAGTAATGAAACCTTCATTACCGATTTAGCCAAAATGCCCCATCTATTGATGGCGGGTGCTACTGGTCAAGGTAAATCGGTTGGGTTGAATGCGATTTTGGTTTCCTTGCTTTATAAGAAACATCCTTCACAAATTAAGTTTGTATTGGTGGATCCCAAAAAAGTAGAGTTAACATTGTTCAACAAAATTGAACGTCACTTTTTAGCAAAACTGCCAGATAGTGCCGAAGCAATCATTACCGATACAAAAAAGGTTATCCATACTTTAAACAGCTTGTGTATCGAAATGGATCAACGTTATGATTTGTTGAAAGAAGCACAAGTACGTAATCTAAAAGAATACAATGCTAAATTCATTGCTCGTAAGTTAAATCCAAACAACGGACATAAGTTTTTGCCATACATTGTATTAGTAGTGGATGAGTTTGCCGATTTAATTATGACTGCTGGAAAAGAAGTGGAAACACCCATTGCTCGTTTGGCGCAATTAGCACGTGCTATTGGTATTCACTTAATCATTGCAACACAACGTCCTTCTGTAAACATTATTACTGGTACTATCAAAGCCAACTTCCCTGCACGTATAGCATTTAGAGTAACTTCTAAAATCGATTCACGTACCATTTTGGATGCAGGTGGTGCTGAACAGTTGATTGGACGAGGAGATATGCTTTTATCAACTGGAAACGATTTAATTCGTTTGCAATGTGCTTTTGTGGATACACCTGAAGTGGAGAAAATTTGTGACTTTATTGGCGGACAGCGTGGTTATCCCGAAGCCTTTTTATTGCCAGAATATGTGGATGAAAATGGAGAAGGATCAGGAAAAATGGATGACCCTTCAGAACGCGATGCCTTGTTTAATCAAGCGGCTGAAATTGTGGTTTCTACACAGCAAGGATCTGCGTCATTGTTGCAACGTAGACTTAAATTAGGTTATAATCGTGCAGGTAGAATAGTTGATCAATTAGAGGCAGCCGGAATCATTGGACCATTCGAAGGTTCAAAAGCGCGTGAGGTAAGAATAAAAGATATGTTATCTTTGGAACAGTTTTTGAATAACCCCGATAAAATTTAAAACATACATCAAAATGCTAACTAAAAAATTAACGATTATTGCACTTGTAGCAATCGGTTCTATTACTACTCTAACTGCTCAAAACGATCCAAAAGCAAAAGCGATTCTGGATGAATTGAGTAAAAAAACAAAAGCATATACTAGCATAAAAGCCGAATTTTCTTTTACAGTTGAGAAAAAAGATAAAACAAAAGAAACGCAGGTTGGTAAAATTGAAGTGAAAGGTGCTAAATACAAATTGATTATTCCAGGACACGAAATATATTCAGATGGCAAAACCGTTTGGGATTACATTAAAGATGCGAATGAAGTTCAAATAAAAGATGTAGAAGTAGGAGGGGATGAAAATTTAAATCCTTCAAACATTTTTACTATTTACGAAAAAGGATATAAATATAAATTTGATAGTGAAGATGCTACAAAACAAATCGTTAGTTTGTTTCCTGAGAATCCAGATAAAAAGAAGTTTCACACGGTGAAGTTGATCATTGATAAAGTGAAAAAGCAAATCACACAGGTAAAAATGATGATGAAAGATGGTTCTACTCATACCTACGAAATCAAATCATTTGCTACAAATACAGAAATGCCAGATACAAACTTTGTTTTTAATACAAAAGCGCATCCTGGTATCAGCGTAGAAGATTTACGATAAGAAATAAATTATAAAAAGAAAGCCCCTTCCAATTTTGGAAGGGGCTTTCTTTTTAAATCGAATTGAATTATTTACAATCGCAGGTATCGTTTTCCATCTTTAAATCAATTGCAGTAACCACTTTTGAAATGGTATCGCAATCAGCAATAATAACGCGTATGCTTTGTCCATCAGCAGTTGTTCCTTCAACGGCATACTTACCACAAGGTTCAGCTCTTACTTCACTTTTATCGTAGTTTACTTTGCCCGATTTTAATAACGATTTTATTTCTTCCAATGTAATACCTCTACAAGCCATTCTGCATTCTCCATGTTGTGTAAGCTCCAGCTTTTGGTAGCTAAGTTCTTCCATCTTAGCTGAGCCAGGCATTTGGCAGCCTTTACCTTTGTATAATACACTAACGGCAAGTACACCCAATAATAAGCCAAACCCGTAATAACGTAATCTTCTAAATAAATCGGAATTTTTCCCTTCTATAGCCATAAATAATATTGATTAAAGTCCAGCCATTAAAAGGTTAATGTCTTTATAAGGTAATTTGAACATTTCGCCCAAATCTTTATTTGTTAACGAACCATTGTAAATGTATACACCATTGCGAACCCCTTCATCTCTTCTTAGCATGTTTTCAACACCACCTTCTTCACCAATATTAACGAGAATAGGAGCGAAGATGGTGCTCAACGCATACGAAGCTGTTCTAGAAACACGTGAAGCAATGTTTGGAACACAATAATGAATTACACCATGCTTACGAAATACAGGTTTAGAATGATTGGTTACTTCAGATGTTTCGAAGCAGCCTCCTTGGTCGATACTCACATCAATGATTACAGAACCCACTTTCATATCGCTCACCATTTCTTCTGTCACAACACATGGTGTTCTGCCATGTTGTGAACGTATAGCACCAATAACAACATCCGCTGTTTTGAGGTGTTTCGCCAATACGCGTGGTTGAATTACGGAAGTGAAAACTCTACTTCCAATATCGCTTTGTAAACGTCTTAATTTATAAACTGAATTATCAAATACTTTTACAGATGCACCTAAACCTAATGCTGCACGTGTTGCAAATTCGCCAACTGTTCCTGCTCCTAAAATAACTACTTCTGTTGGAGATATTCCTGAAATCCCGCCTAAAATAGCACCTTGTCCGTTGTTAGCATTGCTTAAATATTCTGCTGCAATTAATATCGATGTTCCACCAGCAATCTCACCCATAGAGCGAATTACAGAATAGATTCCATCACCATCTTTAATCCAATCAAATGCAATTGCAGTAATACGTTTGGCGATTAATTGCTTTAAAAAATTCTCTGGTTGAACAGTTAATTGCAATGCGGAGATTAATGTTTGTTTTTGCTGCATCATTTCCACCTCTTGAGGAGATGGTGGTGCAACTTTCAAAATAATATCGGCTTTATATACTTCTTCGGGGCTATAAACAATTTGTGCACCAGCCTCGCTGTAGTCATGATCCTGGAAATTTGACATTTTCCCGGCATTTGTTTCCACCACTACATTGTGCCCGTTATTTACCAATAATGCCACTGCATCGGGAACAAGTGCAACACGATTTTCTTGAAATGAAGTTTCTCTCGGAATTCCAATGTATAATCTGCTTTTTCTTCTGCCAATCTCAAGCATCTCTTCTTGTGGCATTAAGGCTGTCTGAGTAAGTGAAGCCAGTAATTCTTTTGAAGTTTTCATTTTTATGTGTTAAGAGAAAATCTAAAAACAAATTTATGAAAACTATTGCAGATAACCTTGTTTAAAATAGAGAGTTATTAAGAGATGATTGTTAACGAGTCATTATTCCGTAATGGTTACAATTCGTTTTTCACCATCGAGTTTAATGCTAACATTTACCGTTTTGGGTGGTAGCAATGAAGCAATTTTTTCGGGCCATTCAACAAAACAATACACTTTTGAATAAAAATAATCTTCATAGCCCATGTCGTAGGCCTCTTGCTCCGTCTTGATTCTATAAAAATCAAAATGAAATACTTTATCTCCTTTTGTTGTTAGGTATTCGTTTACGATGGAAAAAGTTGGACTGCTAATGGTATCTTTCACACCCAATTGTTCGCAAATTGCTTTAATAAAAGTTGTTTTGCCTGCACCCATCTGCCCATTAAATGCAAAGGTTCTTTTGTCTTTAACTACCTCTATGAACTCCTTTGCAGCTTTAGCGAGTTCATCTGTACTTGCTATGTTAATTGTATGTTCCATTTACACTTTAATGTGATACGTTCCTTTTCCGTTAATGTAGCCACCATGGTATTTCCATTCGGCTTTATGCACCTTTTTTACTGTGCTATCGCTAATTATTTTTAAGGTCATGGAGTTATCGTGAAACCAATTTTGATAATTCCCCAATCGGTATTTTTCTTTTGCAAATCCAACTCCATGTTGTACGGTGAAAACTTGTTCCATATTCGGTTCCAGCTTAATGATGCTATCAGGATTGTTCATGAATTTTATAAAAACAGGCTGTTTACTATCATTCTTGGCCGAAAAGGACAAAGAATAATAAGGATCACAGGATGTCCATAAAAAAGCAATAAATATGAAACAAATTAACCTCATTATTTTGAGCTAAGTGTTATGAATGGAATAATCATTTCTTCCAATGAAACTCCACCATGTTGGAAGGTGTTTCTATAATAACCAACATAATAATTGAAGTTGTTTGGATATGCAAAAAATAAATCTTGTTTCGCAAAAACATAGGTCGTACTTACATTTTGTTTTGGCAAAAATACATCTGCAGGGTTCTTTACTTCAAACACATCTTTTCGCTGGTAGTCGAGACTCTTCCCTTGTTTGTAACGTAAATTGGTATTTACATTTTTATCTCCTACAATTTTACTTGGCTCGGTTACTTTTATGGTACCATGATCGGTAGTAATCACCATTTTGCATTTTTTTGCAGCAATTTGTTTGATGATTTCAAAAAGTGGGGAATGCTCGAACCAAGACAATGTTATGGAACGATACGCTTTTTCATCATCTGCTAATTCGCGAATAACTTCCATCTCCGTTCTTGCATGCGATAGCATATCCACAAAGTTGTAAACGATAACGTTTAATTTGTTTTGCATTAAATTACTCATGTTTTCTGCAAGCTTTTTACCACTCGCATTATTGGTAATTTTATGATAACTCATTTTTACATCCTTGCCAATTCGTTTTAGTTGCTCTGCAAGTAACTCTTCTTCATGCATATTTTTTCCGCCTTCATCTTCATCATTTAACCATAATTTAGGAAAACGCTTTTCAATTTCGCTAGGCATTAGACCAGCAAAGAATGCATTACGAGCATATTGAGTAGCCGTAGGTAAAATACTGCTGTACAATTCTTCTTGGTCCACATTAAAATACTGACCAATGATGGGTTCAATAATTTTCCATTGATCGTAGCGTAAATTATCAATCAGCACTACAAATGTTGTTTCGTTTTTATCTAAAAGTGGCGCTACCAGTTGTTTGAAAATGGTATGCGAGAATAATGGAGGATTTGCATTTTTTCCATTTAACCAACCGATGTAGTTGTTCTCTACAAATTTTCCGTACAATTTATTCGCTTCCGCTTTTTGCATCTTCAAAATTTCGAACATGCTTTCATCCTTGCTCTTTTCAAGCTCCAATTCCCAATAAACAAGCTTTTTGTAGACTTCCTGCCATTCCACCCAGCTAAGTCTATCGCTCAAGGTCATGCCTATTTGACGAAATTCTTGTTGGTAATTGGAGGTTGTTTTTTCGCTAATTAAACGTTTGTTATCCAACGTTTTCTTAAGCGACAATAAAATTTGATTTGGATTCACGGGTTTAATCAAATAATCGGAAATTTTCGATCCGATTGCATCTTCCATGATATGCTCTTCCTCACTTTTAGTAATCATTATTACAGGCAAGTGCGGGTTCTTCGATTTTAGTTTATTTAGTGTTTCCAAGCCACTTAAGCCGGGCATGTTTTCATCAAGTAATACTACAGAAAAGTTATTTTTCTCAACTAATTCAAGGGCTTCATCACCACTAGTAGCAGTTGAAACATCGTACCCCTTTTCTTTTAAAAATAAGATATGTGGTTTTAATAAATCAATTTCATCATCAGCCCACAAAACGTTTATTCTTTCCATCGTTTAGATATTATTTAATGTATAAATTTAGATAATTTTAGTAGATGCTTCCTGTTAAAAAAAGATAAATTATCTTTGCAACGATGAACACATTTTCCAACAAGCTAAAAATCTTTAACGATCCTATCTACGGTTTCGTATCCATTCCTTACGAAATAATTTACGATTTAATCGATCACCCTTATTTTCAGCGATTAAGAAGAATAAAACAATTGGGATTAACCAACCTTGTTTATCCAGGAGCATTGCATACTCGTTTTCATCATGCAATGGGTGCCATGCATTTAATGGGACAAGCTATTGATACTATTCGCTCGAAAGGACACGAAATTACTGACGAAGAGGCAAAAGGAGTTACGATTGCTATATTACTGCACGATATTGGTCACGGTCCTTTTTCGCATGCCTTGGAACATAGTATTGTTAGCAATGTGAATCACGAAGATATTTCCGAATTATTTATGGATAATCTGAATGCTGCATTTGATGGTGAATTAAGTTTAGCAATCAAAATATTTCAAAACAAATACAAAAAGAAATTTTTACATCAATTGGTTTCTAGTCAGCTAGACATGGACCGATTGGACTATCTAAAACGTGATAGCTTTTTTACAGGTGTATCGGAAGGAGTAATTAGTACAGAGCGCATTATTAAAATGTTGAATGTGGTAAATGATGAGTTGGTGGTAGAAGCAAAAGGGATTTATTCCATCGAAAAATTCATCATTGCCCGTAGATTGATGTACTGGCAAGTGTATTTGCATAAAACGGTATTGAGTGCCGAAAATATGCTTGTTCATATTTTAAAGAGAGCAAAAGAATTGGCCGAGAAAAAAGTAGAATTGTTTTGCACGCCTTCATTACGTACTTTTTTATATAATAAATATTCAAAAGAAGACTTTATTAATAATCCGAAAGTGCTCCTTGCTTTTGCCGATTTGGACGATTACGATATTATGGCTTCAGTTAAGGTATGGGCTGCTGAACCTGAAAAAGACAAGGTATTGGCATTGTTATCATCCTTATTGCTTAACAGAGGTTTGTTTGGTGTTGAATTGCAAAATCAGCCATTCAAAGATGATAAGATTGCATCTTTTAAAAAAGATGCCAAAAAGAAGCTTGGTTTAAACGAAAAAGAAGTGAATTACTTCGTATTTACAGGTAATGTAACCAACGATGCGTATCGTTCAGATAAAATAAGAATCAATATATTATTTAAAGACGGATTGGTTCGCGATATAGCGGATGCATCTGATCAATTGAGTATTGATGTTTTGGCTAAAACGGTAAAAAAGCACTACTTATGCTTTCCTAAATAGATTAGAATAAATTATTTTGTTTTAGTTTCTGTATTAAAAATCTGTTCAGTGATAGGGTTACCGTCTTTAAAATAGTAAACAGTACCAAAGCTCGTTTCTTTTTTCTCGTATAGTACGCCTTTAAATCCTGTTACAACAATTCTACGTGTTACTTTTGAATTTCCTTCCTTTACAACTTCTTCTGTAACTCCAACAGGATATTTTTTTGCTAAATCGTTTTTAAATAATTCAGCATTTGCAATCATTGCATCAATTTCTTTTAATTTATTTTTAGGTAATTCATCGGTCGGTTTTAAAGCAATAGCCTCATTAAAAGCAATTTTAGCTTTTGGGAAATCTTTAATGGCAATTGCAGAATCGCCTTTTGCAATTACTGCGTTGTATTTTCTATCAAAGGCTTTTTTCTCTTCTTCTTTTGCTAATCGTTCTTTTTCTGCAGCATCAGCAGCGGCTTTCTCTTTCGCTAGTTTTTCTTTTAATGCAGCGTCCGCTTCTGCTTTTTCTTTTGCAATTCGTGCTTGTTCTGCAGCAGCTGCATCCGCTTTCTCTTTTGCTACTCGCGCTTTTTCAGCTGCATCCGCTGCCGCTTTTTCTTTTGCTATACGTGCTTGCTCAGCTGCAGCATCAGCAGCAGCTTTCTCCTTTGCTAATTTTTCTTTTTGTAATGCCTCCGCATCTGCTTTTTCTTTCGAAATTCGTGCTTGCTCAGCGGCATCTGCATCCGCTTTTATCTTAGCTAAACGAGCTTTCTCAGCAGCATCTGCATCTGCTTTCTCTTTTGCTAATTTCTCTTTTTCTGCAGTTTCAGAAATGATTTTATCAATACTTGCTATCTTATCTTTTGGAAGTTGCTCATTTGGTTTCACTGCTAAGGCTTCATTATAGGCAGTTTTTGCAGCCTCATAGTTTTTGGTAAACAATGCAGCATCAGCTTTCGCAATGGCTGCCGTATATTTATCATTTAACTCTTTTTCTTTAGCTAGCTTATCTTTTTCTGCTTTGTCTTTTGCTGTCAAATCAGCTGTAATACTTTCAATCTCTTTGATTTTATCTTTAGGTAGCTGCTCATTGGGTTTCACTGCCAACGCTTCATTATAAGCAAGTTTAGCTCCTTTGTAATCCTTTGCTGTTAATGCTTTGTCGGCTTTGCTGATCGCAGCATTGTACTTATCATTAATTTCTTTTTCTTTTGCTAGTTTATCTTTTTCCGCATTTTCGGCTATTAATTTGTCAATTTCTGTAATTTTTGTTTTTGGATAGGCTTCGCTTGATTTTATTATTAAAGCTTCCGAATAAGCATCTTTTGCTGCTTTATAATTTGAAGCCGCCAATGCTTGATCTCCTTTTGTAATAGCAGCAGCATATTTGGCCTCTTTTTCAGCAGCAGCAGCCCCTTTGTTTTTCTCCTCAAATGCTTGTTTTTGAAGTACAGTAAATTCCTGTTGCATCGATTTGTAAATGTCATCATCAGCAATCATTTTATTATCATCCGAGCTATAATAAAAACTCATTAGCGGTTTCGTGAATGTTGCATTTACTTTTGCTACTAAGGAAGGATCTTTTGGCAATTCAAATAATTCTATTTCTGGATTAGAAGTTGATTTGAATTTTTTTGCATCTTCAACAGATAGTCCTATTGTGGAATAGATTATTTTAACAGAAATATACCCCGGTTTTGTAATGAATATATTGTATTCCTCATCCGCTTTTAAGTTATAAGTAAAACTTCCTGTTGCTGATGTTGTAAGTTCTTTTATTTTTTCATTATTAAAATCAAATACACTTACAATTGCTCCAGCCAAAGGTTTTCCAGCTTCTTTTACAACACCATTGATTACATAACTGAATTGAGCATAGGTGTTTTTTGTTGTTAAAACGAGAAAAAGCAATAAAAATGAAAATTTTAAAACTTTGAGAGTGGAAGTAGGAGCAAATATTTTTGTGTTCATAGGAGCTAGACAAATTTTACGATAAATATCACTATTTTTTTATGAATCAACTCAATTAATTAACAATTATTCACAACGTTTTTGACGCTGTTTTAGTGTATTCAGTTGAATAACAGCTTTCATTGCACATATAATGCCACTATGTCATTGAAAACTTTTTGGCAAATCATTTGACTACCTCGAAATACAATTTTATCTTTAGGGTTCAATTGAAAGAAAAACAAATAAATTCATAAATTAAAACAAATTAAGATGGCTTTAGAAATTACAGACGCTAACTTCGATGAGTTAGTAGCAAAATCAGACAAACCAGTATTATTAGATTTTTGGGCTGAGTGGTGTGGACCTTGCCGCATGGTAGGACCTGTTGTAGAAGAATTATCAAAAGATTATGATGGAAAAGCAGTTGTAGGAAAAGTAAACGTGGATCACAACGCAAACATTTCAGCAATGTTTGGAATTCGTAATATTCCTACTATTTTATTCTTTAAAGGTGGTGAAGTTGTTGACAAGCAAGTAGGGGCAGTTCCAAAATCGGTATTAGATGCTAAATTAAAAGCACTTTTATAGTTCAGCTATTTTTTAAAGCAGTTGGGAAGTAAAACTTTCCAACTGCTTTTGTTTTATTCCCATAAATTATTCTTTTGCAAACAATTGACCATAGTCCTCTTCAACAATTTACACACCTTGAGCTAATAGCAAAACAAGTGGTGGAAGGCTTTATAACGGGACTTCACAAAAGTCCTTTTCATGGTTTTAGTGTTGAGTTTGCCGAACATCGTTTATATAACAAAGGGGAATCAACTAAACACATCGATTGGAAATTATTTGGCAGAACTGACAAATTGTTCATCAAACGCTACGAAGAAGAAACAAACCTTCGTTGCCAAATAATAATTGATTCATCTTCTTCAATGTATTTTCCTTTGGCCGATTTGCCAAAAGGCAAGCATAATAAAATCACATTCTCTGCATATTGTGCTGCTGCTATAATAGAATTGCTTAGGCGACAAAGAGATGCTGTAGGATTAAGTGTCTTTTCAGATGTTGTTGATGTTCATACGCAAGCTAAATCTAGTTCCTTGCATCATAAAATGTTGTATCACGAGTTGGAAAAATTAATTCAGCCATTTGATAATAAAATCCATAAAACAACATCTGCAATCCAATCAATACACAATATTGCCGAAGCAATTCATAAACGTTCACTGGTAGTTATTTTTAGTGATATGATGGATTCAAAGGCAAATGCAGAGGAATTATTCTCCGCTTTACAACATTTAAAACATAATAAACATGAAGTAATTTTATTTCATGTTGCTGACAAACAAAAAGAAATTGACTTTGAATTTGAGAACCGTCCATATCGGTTCATTGATATGGAAACGCAAGAAGAGATCAAACTCCATCCAAATGAAATTAAAGAGTCTTATCTAAAAGAAATGGCTGAATTCAAAAATCAGCTGAAATTGAAATGTGGGCAGTATAAAATTGATTTTGTAGAAGCTGATATAAACCTTGATTTTACCCAAGTTCTTCGTCCATACATTGTTAAAAGAGCTAAAATGATGTAGCTTATTGCATCAGCAATTGTTCGAAAAAACCTCCTATTTCTTGCTTCTTATCTACAAAGTGAATTTCATAAATCCAATTTAGTGGTTCTCCAAATTTATCATTCCTTCGCATAGGTAAATGATTAGTAGGGTGGATGTAGTTATCTAATGTTTCACCTAATAAATATTCATGGGGGAATTTACCTACCAAATGGCCACAATGCTCATTGCCATATTCCCAGCCCATTTCTTTTGCCAAATTGCAAGTAAATTCATATAACTCAGAGCATGTAATATCTTGTTTTTCTTGAAAAAAACGAGTCCCAATATGAAACGCTTCTCGTACATCTTTTTGAAGTTTCAGCTTTAAAGAATCATTTCCAATAACATACGTATCTCCAATATCAGCTTCCCAATCCTCGAAAACAGGACCAAAGTCGATAAATAAAATATCATCTTTTTCTAATACTAAATTCTCCGGATTCTCACGATAGGGGTAAAGTGTATTCTTACCAGCTCTAACAATTCGTTTGTGCCAAAACTTCCGAATCCCATAGAGTTCAAATGCTAAATCATATAATTTAGTATTCAGCTCCTTTTCACTTGCCGAAGTAGTAAAATAATTTCGCTTCTCAGCCTCCTTAATCATAGTTAAGGCTTTGTCTTGAGCTTCTAGTAATTGATTTAATACAATCATTATTTTACAGTATGCTCAGAGAAAATTTTATTTAACCATTTAAGCATCATAAATATAATGCATGCAGCTCCGATCAACAATGCAAAATTTACTAAGAAGTAATACGATTTGTTTTCATATTTATCCCACATTGTTGCCAGTACTCCTGAAAGCTTATTTCCTATAGATGTTGATAGAAACCAGCCACCCATCATTAATGCTGTTAGTCGAGGCGGACTTAGTTTTGAAACCAATGACAATCCCATTGGACTCAAGAATAATTCACCAATTGTAATTACACCATAAGAAGCAATTAACCACATCGGACTCGCTTTTACTTCACCATTACTACATACATAAACAGCAGCTACCATTACAAAGGTGCTTAGTGAACTAATTACCAAGCCCCATGCAATTTTAGCAGGTGTACTTGGCTCTTTGCCACGTTTTCTTAAGAAGCTAAAAAATAAAACAACCAAGGGAGTTAGTAATATTACCCAGCCTGGATTGACGGATTGAAAAATTTCTGTATTAATTAGGTTTGTAGCTTCTCCTTCCTTTTGAAGTTCTTTGCCTTCTAAATTTTTATAATAATCATTATAGTTGTATTCCTTTATTGGTGATCCTTTTGGGTCTAGGACTTTTCTAAAGTGATGATCTGTTTTTGTAATTGTATCTTTTGAATATGTTAGCGTTTGTGCAAGCTTTAATTTTTCTGCAGAAGAAGAAACTGCAGCAGGCATTGATCTATCGGTATAAGATTCTGCCCAAGTAGTAAGTGCCGTTCCATTTTGTTTGAAAACGGCCCAAAATGCAATAACTACAGCAAAAATAGCAAGCATAGCACCCAATGGACGCTTTTCATCTGGTGCTGCTTTTGCATATAAGTTAAAGTAAAAGTATACAACAGGCAAAGAACCGAATATAAATGCATCGGTAGAATCATTGCCAAAAATATTCCCTGGAATAAACCAACCTACGATACCGGCTACAAAAGATGGAAAAATTGTTAATCCAAATATGCGTGATAAGGAAGCATCTTCTTTCTTTGTTGGTTTCAATACATCCGCGTGTTTGTAATGTTTTACTCCTATCCAAAAAATAATGATTCCTACAAACATTCCAATTCCTGCAGCCATAAAGGCATACCCCCAACTAAAGTAATTACGTAATGCCGCTCCAAAGAAATTGCAAATAAACGCTCCAATATTAATACCCATATAGAAGATATTGAACCCGGCATCTTTTTTATCAACGTATTGTGGCTCAGAATAAAGATTACCAAGTAGTGTAGAGATATTTGGCTTAAAAAAACCATTGCCTAATATGATTAAAAAGATGGCAACATAAAATACGCTTAGGTTATGTACCGCCAATAAACAGTAGCCAACACCCATCATTAAGCCTCCTATTGTAATGGATGTTCTATAGCCTAATTTACGATCTGCAAGTAAGCCACCAAGAAAAGGAGTTAGAAATACCAATGCTATAAAAGTTCCGAATATATCAAAAGAGTCCGATCTGCTCATACCAAAACCTCCTGCAGACTCATCTGCCTGTAGATACAGTGTAAAAATGCCAAGCATTAAATAATAACCGAAACGCTCCCACATTTCAGCAAAAAATAAAAAATAAAGTCCTTTAGGATGTTTAGATGTTGTTGCCATAGCTTTGTTTTAAAAATTATAATAGGCTCTTAAGCCAGCCGAATGCTGTATTTTAAGTTTAGGATTTTTTACAATGTTAATGTTCTCTAATGTTGGACTGTAGGCGATTTGAACACGGATGCCTTCATTTATACCTATGTTTAATCCCATTCCTGCAAAAGCTCCATAGCCAGTACCTATCGGTCTTTTTGTTACATACGATGGATAGCCAGCCACGTTGTAGGATTGAGCAAGATCAATTAAAAGGTTATTAATGAGTATTTCATTTTTATCAAATTTAGCAATAGAAATGTTTAATCCTCCTTCTGCAAAAAAATTGAACTTTTCATTTGCGCCAAACAAATGCTGATATCCGAATTGCAGCAATAATCGCTGTTCTGATCCTCTAATAGCAAATGTCTGAATGTTTTTAGGAATTTGATTAATTGGTGTAGATGTGTTGGTCGTTATCGTAAAATTTCCAGACACGTTAATTTTACTCGCATTTACATTTATTAGTATAGCATTTCGTTCATCAACTGAATACCTTCCTAGTAGCCCCACTAAGAACGATGGATTATATCTCATATTAACGGGCATATCGCTTTCTGTAAAACTCCATTCGTTATGAGCAACATTAAGCTCTTGTGCTATATAGTCTGTTTGGCCGTAACCTCCACCATATTCAAGGATAATCTTCCTATACATAAAGCTATTCTCAAATGTATTCCTGTTGCCATCAATATCAAATCCATAGCCATCGTATAGACTAGCTGTATACTTATTAGGGAAATAAGCGCCAATATTTAAACCAATGTTAAAACCTTTACTATTATATATAGTAGTTTCATCTCCTTGATTTTCATCCTGTGCATACAATAAGCCGTTGAATAAGGCAAGCAGAGTTAGTAGCGATATCTTTTTCATCTTAATAATCATATCTGCGAATATACTATATATAGTAGAATAGAGTAGGAGTACGCTTTAATATTATCATAGCAATATTATTTTAGAAAATTATTTGCCTGATTCACAGCACAATCACTCTTTTTATTCAAAATAAATCAGATTATGCTTGCTAATATATAAAAAGACTGTACATTTGCACCCGCTTTAAAACAAAGCACACGTTCTCTGAATAACAGACGAAAAAAGAAAAATAAAAAAATCTTTAAAAAAAGTTTGCAGATTAAAAAAGTTTAGTA
>Ga0066438_1000298_pt1 | contig 15274 bp, 13 predicted proteins | sample LakWasMet56_HOW8_2_FD_59526 | JGI IMG/M metagenome (GOLD analysis project Ga0066438, IMG submission 59526) | Freshwater sediment methanotrophic microbial communities from Lake Washington under simulated oxygen tension - Sediment Metagenome 56_HOW8 | ecosystem: Environmental > Aquatic >...
GCCCTCAACAGTCGTGGAGACCTCGTCGAAGCCATCGTGCATGGCGCCGTGAAGCGCGTGCGTCCCAAGGCGATGACGGTGTGCGCGGCGATGTTGGGGCTGCTGCCCATCATGTGGTCCACGGGCACGGGCGCCGACCTGATGAAGCGCATCGCCGCGCCCATGGTGGGTGGTCTCGTGACGAGCTTCATGCTCGAGCTGCTGGTCTACCCCGCCATCTATCTCCTCTGGATGCAGCGTCAGGTGCCCGTTGACGCGGAGGTGCCGAGAGAGGCGGTGACTGCATGACTACCGAGAGCGCTCGGAGGTCGGCCGTCGCATTCGTCGGTGCGGCAGCGCTGCTCACTGCTTCGACATCGTTCGCGCAATCAGGGCACCTCCATCAGCCCGACGCATTAGTTCAGACCAGCTCGCCACGAGGGTATGCACCTCTCAAGGTCGAAGGGGGCTCGGTAGCGGGCTTCGCGCTTGAGGTCTCCTCCGCTGAGGTCCGAACCCTGCAAAGGACAATTCGAACCTTCGGCGTGATCACCTTTGACGAGACCCGCACGTCGCACGTTCACCCCAAGGTTCGCGGAACTCTGGAGTCGGTTTCCGCAAACTTTGTTGGCAAGTCAGTCAAGCAAGGAGAGCAACTCGCCGAGATCTACAGCCCGGCGGTTTACGCGGCGCAGCTGGAACTGGTCGCGATCCTCAAGCAAGGCCGCGGCGCTGGCGATCCACTCGTTGAAAGCGCGCGAAGGCGTTTGCAGCTCTGGGACGTTCCAACCAGTCAGATTGAGCGCATCGTCCAGAACCAGAAAGCAGCGAGGACATTCACCCTCCTCGCCCCACGTTCGGGGACCGTGCTTGCGCGGCAGGCATTGAACGGAATGTACGTCGCGCCAGAGACTGAGCTGGTTGTCGTCTCAGACCTCTCGGTGGTGTGGGCTCTGATCGACCTGTACGAGGGTGACCTGCCCCTGGTTCGAGCTGGCACTGCAGTGAAGCTCACCATCGAGGGCGTGCCAAAGGTTCGTGAAGGTCAGGTCGCGTTCCTCCCACCATCCATCGACGAAAGCACTCGCACCCTCAAAGCCCGAGTCGTGCTCGCGAATGAAGCGGGCAACCTTCGGCCCGGGGCCTTCGTTCAAGCGACCCTCGATGTCGACCTCGGCTCCGCGCTGGTCGTGCCTTCGCAGGCGGTCATTCGCGCTGGGACCCGCAACCTCGTCTTCGTCGTCAGCGGCGAACATGTGGAGCCGCGCGAGGTGCAACTGGGCGCGTCCGCTGGGGAGTTCGTGCAGGTTCTCTCCGGGCTGAAGGAAGGCGAAGCCGTCGCGACGACTGCACAGTTCCTGCTCGACTCAGAGAGCAGACTGCGTGCAACCAGCGGACCCGGGGGCGGCCATGCCGGACATTGAGCGGCCCGCGGGGATCATCGCAAGAGTCATCGACCTCTCAGGCAAACGGCGCTGGGTGGTGCTGCTCGCCTCCGTCGCCTTCGCCGGTGGCGGCGCCTGGTCCGCCCTGCACACCCCGCTCGACGCCCTTCCAGACCTGTCAGACACCCAGGTGATCATCGCGACCGAGTGGATGGGACGCAACCCGACGCTGATCGAAGATCAGGTCACTTACCCCATCGTGACGTCGTTCCTGGGTGCACCCAACGTGAAGACAGTGCGGGGCTTCACGATGTTCGGGATGTCATTCGTTTACGTGATTTTTCAGGATGGCACCGACCTCTACTGGGCGCGGTCCCGAGTGGTGGAGTACCTCTCGAAGGTGCGGGCGCGCTTGCCTGTCGGGGTCAACCCACAGATTGGGCCTGACGCGACCAGCGTTGGGTGGGTGTACCAGTACGCGCTCGTCGACCCTTCGGGCAAACACTCGCTCCAGGAGCTCCGAAGCCTCCAGGACTGGACGGTGCGGTATGCGCTGCAGGCCGTCGAGGGTGTCTCCGAGGTGGCAGGGGTCGGTGGCTTCGAGAAGCAGTATCAGGTCCAAGTCGACCCAGACCGGCTTAAGGCGTTCGGTGTGTCGGTCGGTGAGGTTGCGGCTGCCATTCGAAGCGCGAACGATGAGGTGGGCGGGCGCGTCATCGAGATGGCCGAGCACGAATATTCGGTGCGAGGCCGCGGCTACATCCGCTCCGTCCAGGACATCGAACTCGCTGTCGTTGCGACCCGAGCCGATGGCATTCCGATACGAGTTCGCGACCTCGGCACCGTCGCCATCGGCGGGAACATTCGTCGCGGCGTCGCCGAGCTTGATGGCATGGGCGAGGTCGTCGCCGGGATCGTGGTGATGCGTTCGGGGGAGAATGCCCTCGACGTCATCAAGCGCGTGAAGGCGCGAATCGACGAACTCAGGCCGACGCTCCCCGAAGGCGTGAAGCTCGTCACGGTCTACGACCGAAGCACCCTCATCCTCGACTCGGTGCAGACGCTGACTGAGAACGTCGCGCAAATCGTTCTCATCGTGTTGCTCGTCATCGCCGTCTTTCTCTTCCACCTCCGCTCGGCATTGGTGAACGTCGTAGCGTTGGCCGTCGCGGTTCTCGGCTCCTTCATCGCGTTCTACCTGCTGAAGATGACCATCAACATCATGTCGCTGGCGGGGGTCATCCTCGCCCTCGGCGACATGGTCGATTCCGGCGTGGTGCTGGTTGAGAACGCGCACAAGAAGATCGAATCGGCAGAAGCCGAGGGACGCAGCGTCGATCGTGGCGCCCTGATTCTCGCCTCAGCAAAGGAGCTGGGCCCCTCGATGTTCGGGGCTCTCCTCGTACTGACAGTCGCGTTCCTTCCTGTCTTCGTGCTCGAGGGCGAGGAGGGCCGGCTCTTCAGACCGCTCGCCCTCGCGAAAACCGCCTCGATGGCAGTGGCAGCGGTCCTTTCGGTGACGCTGGTGCCGGCGCTGATGGTGCTGCTCCTGAAGGGCACCATTCGACCCGAAGAAAGGAACCCCGTCGCGCGCCTGTGCCGCAACGCCTACCGCCCAGTCCTTCGGTTCTGTCTGGTGCACCGTTGGCCAATGCTGCTCGGGGCGGTTGGGCTGACGCTGCTGACTGCGCTGCCCTTCACCCGGCTGGGCTCTGAGTTCATGCCCCCCTTGTACGAGGGCGACCTGCTGTTCATGCCGATCACGGTGCCCTCGATTCCCATTGAACAGGCCCGAGCGTTGCTTCGGTGGCAGGACGCCCAAATACGCACCGTGCCCGAAGTCGACCTCGTCTTCGGAAAGGCGGGCCGCGCCGAGAGCGCGTTGGACCCCGCACCGCTGTCGATGTTCGAAACGGTCGTCAGACTCAAGCCACGCGACCAATGGCGCAAGGGGATGACGATTGAGCGCATCACGGAAGAGCTCAGCGCCAAGGTGGCGAGCCCGGGGATTCAGAGCTCGTGGACAATGCCGATCAAGGCCCGGATTGACATGTTGTCCACCGGCATTCGCACCCCAATCGGCGTCAAGGTGTTCGGCAAAGACCTCGCCACCATCTCTGAAGTGAATGACCAACTCGAGCGCGTCCTTCGGAAAGTGCCAGGGACCCGCAGTGTCTACGCCGAACGCGAACTGGGTGGCTTCTTCCTCGACATCACCCCTGACCGAGAAGCCATCTCCCGGTACGGAGTGACGGTGCGAGACGTGCTCGACGTGGTCGAGGGTGCCATCGGTGGCATGGACATCGCGACCACCTACGAGGGGCGCGAACGGTACCGTGTCAATGTGCGGTACCCGCGTGACTTGCGAGATGACCCCGATTCGCTGGGACAGATTCTCGTCCCTGTACGGGCGAGTCCGGGGCGAAGGCCAATCGCAGCCAGACGTGGCGAGCCATCGGCTGACCCAGACGCCATGGGTGCCGCTGGGATGGGCGCCGAGACCGCCGCCGACGAGGAGGAAACCATGGGAGCCGGGCCAATGTCGCAAGGCTCCTCGCCCCTCGGCAGCCGAGCGTGGGTTCCCTTGTCGAGGCTGGCCCGCATCGAGACCGTGATGGGCCCGCCCATGATCAAAAGCGAACTGGGCTCGCTCACCGGCTGGGTCTACGTGGATCTCGAGGGCCGCGATGTTGGTGGCTATGTCGCGGACGCCAAAGCAGCCGTCGCTCGCGAAGTGACGCTGCCGGCGGGCTACTCACTGAAGTGGACCGGTCAGTATGAGCTACTCGAGCGAGTGCGGGCGCGGCTGGCCATCGTGCTGCCACTGACCCTTGGGCTCGTCTTCCTCATCCTCTACCTCAACTTTCGAGGCGTCACGCAGACGCTCTTGGTGATGACGGGAGTGCCCTTCGCCGCGGTCGGTGCGGTGTGGACCCTCTACCTGCTGCGCTTCAATACCTCGGTCGCCGTGTGGGTCGGGATGATCGCGCTCCTCGGCGTCGCAGCCGAAACCGCGAGCGTGATGGTGGTCTATCTCGATGAGGCGTGGAACGGAGGGAGAGCAGCCGGCACCATCACGACAGTACCGACCCTGATCGACGCCGCCGTAGAGGCAGGCACGCTGCGTGTTCGCCCTCTCCTGATGACGGTCGCCACGAACATCTTCGGTCTACTGCCGGTGTTGTTCGACACGGGCGTCGGATCAGACGTCGCGAAGCGAATCGCTGCACCGATGTGGGGTGGGCTTGTGTCGCTGACGCTTCTCACGCTGCTCATCATCCCTGCAGCGTACGTCGTTTGGCGGGCCACTCAGCTGCACCCTCTGGAGAAAGGAACGACGTGATGACCCCCAGACCCTTGGTTCTCCTCCTCGCAGCTGCCTTCAGTTGCGCCACCCCGGGCTCGGGCCCTCACGAAATGAGTGGTGCGAAACACGAGGGCGCCGCCCAGCAACTCGACACGGCTGCCTCCGCCGAGGCTCAACTATACGAACCTTCAGCGCAGGTGACGAGACAGCGATGCACTCCTGCCGTCGGGGCCACCCGAGGCGCTGAGCTTCTCAGTACTGCGTGTTGGACCTCCGTTTCGAACCCAACAGACGACCATCGTCGGAAGGCGGAGCAACTCCGCAGGCAGGCTGCCGACCATCGCGCGGGCGCCGCAGCCTTGCGTGACGCCGAAGCTCGCAACTGCGTGGGGCTCCAGCCTGACGACCGAGACATCAGCCCGTTCGAGCACACTGAGGACATTGCTGGCGCGGCCGCCTTGAGGGGCCCCGCGACGGGCAATGCGAAGGTGCCCAGCGACCGGTTGGTCGGTGCCATCATCACGTTCCGTGCTGTTCCAGGCCTGACGGCCGAGTGGCTTCAACGAGTGGTCGATTGCCATCTGGCCCGCAACGCATCGCGGGGGCACCTCGTGCCGGAGATGCCAGACTGCCCACTCGTCCCCAATGGTGCCACCGCCACCGTGACCTCGACCGGCAATGGCTTCGCAGTCTCGATTCGAGCGAACGACGCTTTGGCGGCAGAGGAGATCCTCCGTCGCGCCGAGCGCCTTGCCTCACAAGCGCGTGCCGCGGGGAGCGAACGATGAGCGAAACGGACTCAGATTCCGCAGCAGACGAGTCCCACGACCACGAAGGCCGCGGAAATGGCGACACGGCCGTGAAGGACCCGGTGTGCGGAATGGATGTAGTACCTGGGCACGCTAGGGGCGGGGCGTTTCGATACCAGGGCCGGGACCACTTCTTTTGCAGCGAGAGATGCCGCGAGAAGTTCAAAGCCTCGCCGGAAACGTATGTAGCGCCCGAGCGCAAGCCAGCGCCGCCGACCGCCGCAGGGGCTGAGTACACCTGCCCGATGCACCCACAGATTCTGCGACTCGAGCCGGGCACCTGCCCCATCTGCGGCATGGCGCTCGAGCGACGCACCGCCTCGCTCGAGGATCGCAATCCAGAGCTTGATGACATGAGCCGCCGGTTCTGGGTGAGCGTTGCATTCACGACTCCCGTGTTCGTTCTCGCGATGTCAGAGATGCTGCCCGACCAACCCGTTCAACACGCCCTCGGCTCGAAGCTCATCGTTTGGATTCAGCTCGCATGTTCGACCCCCGTGGTGCTCTGGGGAGGCTGGCCGCTCTTCAAACGCGGGTGGGCGTCGTTGGTGAACCGCAGTCTCAACATGTTCACGCTGATCGCACTGGGGATCGGGGTGGCCTATGCGTACAGCCTCGTCGCGGCGCTGGCTCCCGGGCTCTTTCCAGAGCAGTTTCGAGGGCACAGCGGTGTCGTTAGCGTGTACTTCGAGGCTGCCGCGGTCATCACAGTCCTCGTGCTCCTCGGGCAAGTGCTCGAGCTCCGGGCGCGCAGCAGCACCTCGAGTGCGCTGAGGGCGTTGCTCGGCCTTGCCCCGAAGAGCGCTCGAGCGGTTCGCGAAGATGGCACTGAAGACGACGTGCCCCTGAGCGACGTGAAGCCGGGAGACCGGCTCCGTGTCAGACCCGGTGAGAAGGTGCCTGTCGACGGAGTCGTCCTGGACGGTGTGAGTTCGGTCGATGAGTCGATGGTCACGGGAGAGTCCATCCCGGCCGAGAAGGTTCCCGACAGCCGCGTGACCGGCGGCACCGTGAATCAAACTGGCAGCTTCGTCATGCGCGCGGAACGCGTAGGCCGAGACACCTTGCTCGCGCAGATCGTGCGAATGGTCGGCGAAGCTCAGCGGTCCCGGGCTCCCATTCAACGGCTCGCGGATGTCGTTGCGTCGTTTTTCGTCCCGGGCGTCATTCTCGTCGCCATCGGGACATTCCTGGTTTGGGCGTTCGTGGGACCAGACCCGCGCCTGGCGCACGCCCTCGTCAACGCGGTGGCGGTGTTGATCATCGCTTGCCCCTGCGCGCTCGGTCTCGCGACCCCCATGTCGATCATGGTGGGGACAGGTCGAGGCGCGCTCGCTGGCGTTCTCATCAAGAACGCCGAAGCGCTCGAGCTCATGGAGCGTATCGACACGTTGGTCGTCGACAAGACGGGCACCCTTACCGAGGGAAAGCCGCGCCTGACGTCGATTGTTCCGTCACAGGGCATCGCCGAGTCCGAGCTCGTCCGGCTCGCGGCCACGCTCGAGAAAGGAAGCGAGCATCCGCTCGCCGCCGCCATCGTCGCTGGCGCCGCACTGCGCGGCATTCAGCTCGCGGAACTCAAGGACTTCGAGTCGGTTCCCGGCAAGGGCGTCATTGGAACGATTGAGGGTCACCATGTGGCGCTCGGAAATCGTGAGCTCCTCGAGCAACAGAAAGCGGAGCCCGGCGCGCTCGGTGACCGAGCCGAGGAGCTCCGTCGCGAAGGGCAGACGGTCGTCTTCGTCGCCATCGATGGAGCCTTGGCTGGACTTCTCGGCGTCGCAGACCCCATCAAGGGCTCGACCCCCGAGGCGATTCGCATGCTCCACGAGGCGGGCATTCGAATCGTCATGCTGACTGGCGATAGCCGCACCACCGCCGAAGCAGTCGCCAAGAAGCTCGGCATCGATGAGGTCGAGGCGGAAGTACTACCCGAACAGAAGCGCGACGTCGTGGCACGTCTCCAGTCACAGGGACGAACGGTGGCGATGGCCGGCGATGGCGTTAACGACGCCCCTGCTTTGGCCCAGGCGCATGTCGGCGTCGCGATGGGAACCGGAACAGACGTGGCGATGGAGAGCGCTGGCATCACGCTCGTCAAGGGCGACCTCCGGGGCATCGCGAAGGCGCGGCGCCTCTCGCGGAGCACGATGCAGAACATCCGCCAGAACCTGTTCTTCGCCTTCATCTACAACGCGCTGGGAGTCCCTGTAGCTGCAGGGCTCCTCTACCCAGCCTTTGGGCTCCTGCTCAGCCCGATGCTCGCGAGCGCCGCCATGGCCTTCAGCTCCGTCTCAGTCATCGGCAACGCGCTCCGACTTCGAAGGGCTCGACTGTGATCCGCAGGGGAGCGCGATGAAGAATCTCTATGCCGCGCATCGGTGGCTGGGGCTCGTGGCGCTGGGTCAAGTCTCCATCTGGTTCTTCACGGGACTGGTGATGTCGAGCCTGCCAATTCGGCAAGTTCGCGGCGACGAGACGCGCGCGATGCTCTCGACACCGCCAATTGACTGGGAGCGCGTCGTCATGCCCCCGAGCGACACCGTGAGCGGTGCCGAGGAGGTTTCGCTTCGAATGCTCGATGGAGTCCCGGTCTATGAGGTGCGGGGCAAAGAGACCCGACTCCTGGACGCGACCAGCGGTCGAGTGGTGGAGGTGGATGCAGCACGCGCTGGTCGCATCGCCCTGGCTGACCAACAGGGACCGCCGTCGGTCATCGCGATTGAGCGCCTCGAGACCCCGACCGTCGAATACCGCGAGAAGCCCGTTCCCGCGTGGGCAGTCCATCTCGCTGACGATGCCAGCACCACCGTCTACGTCGATGCGCGGAACGGGAGGGTCTCGGCCCGCAGAAACAACTCGTGGAGGGTCTTCGACTTCGTGTGGGGCCTCCACATCATGGATTGGCGCGAACGGAAGGACTTCAACACCCTGCTGCTCTCAGTTTTCGCTGCGGCTGCCCTGGCGATGGCCGTCTCGGGTGGGGCGATCTGGGTTTTCCGGGCTCTCCGACGACGGAGGCCCTGAAAGGTGGTCACGGTTTCTGCCGCTCGCGCCTATTTCCACCGTGCGAATCTCACTCCTGACCTTGTTCTTCTTCGTCGTCCTTGGGTGCAATCCTCTCCCCGAGCCCATCTCGCCCTCCGATGCCGGCGCTGACGCCGGCACCGGAACGGCTGCCCCTGTCGATGCTGGCCCGACCGGCAGCGATGGGGGAGCCGATGCGGGCACCCCCGATGCTGGAATCGCCCTTCCCGTCGTCACCTCGGCGGTCGTCGTCGTCCACGGTTCGATTCGGGTGCAGTGGACCAACCCGACCCCAGCCTGTGACACCTTGGCGTTGATGCGGTCGAAGGACGGGGCCGCAGCCGTCGTTGCCAGCCAACCCGCGTCGAGTGCAACCGAGGTGGTGGATGCTCCGGGCCATTCCAGCGGGACCTTCTGCTACTCGCTGACCTGTTCGCGAGGCGGCGCTGCGCGTGGCTCGTCGAACCAAAAGTGCGCGACCCAGTGATGTCTCGCTTCCTTTCCTCCTCAGGAGTCTCACCATGAAGAAGACGTTCACGCTGTTGCTCGTTCTGGCCGGCTGCGGAGGTGCAGCTGGGCCGCAGGCTCCGAAGATGAAGTCCGTCGAGAAGATGGACGGGGCCCTGATGCTCTACTGGACAAACATGGAGCCCGGGTGCACCACCGTCGAGGGCGAAAGGAAGGAGGGCGCAGGAGCCTTCGCGCCCGTGTTCTCTGTGCCCGGCGAGGTCGACAACAAGCACGATGCGGCTGCCACGAAAGACGCCACGTACACCTACCGCCTTCGCTGCATGAAGGGCAGCACGGCCTCCGCCTATTCCGACGAGATGAGCATGAACCCCGTTCGGTAATCGCCATGCGCTCACTTCTTGTTTCGCTCCTGGCGTTGGCCGCGTGCGTTCCGTCTCAGTCGGAACTTCCCCCTCTTCGGAGCGTCGACGACACGGACCCTTCATCGTCTGTGGTGCACCTGTCGCTTCGGGCGCAGGTCGCATCAGTGCGCTTCGGTGACGCACCGCCGACCGAGGTGTGGACGTACAACGGCACGGTGCCAGGGCCTCTCATCGAGGCCAACCTGGGAGACCGCCTCGTGGTCGACTTTCAGAACGACCTCCCCGAGGCGACCACCATCCACTGGCACGGACTCCGGGTGCCGAACACGATGGACGGCGTGCCGCTGATGGACAACGCGGTGCAGGCCGGTGGCTCATTCCGTTACGAGTTCATCCTGAAAGACAGCGGCCTCTTCTGGTTCCACCCTCACGTGCGGTCGGCCATCCAGGTGCAGAAGGGACTCTACGGCGTGATTCGAGTCCGCGGTCCTGGGGAACCTGCATCAGACCTCGAGCAGGTGCTCGTTCTTGACGACATCAAGCTCCGCGCCGACGGCAGCATCTCCGAGTACCTCGACGATGCGTCGGCGATGATCGGCCGCCAGGGCAACACGCTCCTCGCCAACGGTGCCGTACATCCACTGCTTCGACTGCCCGCTGGAGGCGTGACGCGTCTCCGCGTGGTGAACACCGCCAACGCGAGGTACTTCACGCTCGGCGCGTCGGGCTTGAAGTTTCTCGTCTTTGGAACAGACGGGTCGCCGTACGCCGAGCCCTTTGAGGCCGAGACGGTGATGCTGGTGCCCGGCGAACGCCTTGACCTGTTCGTCAAGGGGCCCTCCAGCGGTGATGTCGAACTGATGGCGCTCCCCTACGAGCGAGGGCACATGACCGGAAGCGCATCGCCGCTCGCAATCGCGACGCTCCGCTTCGCCGGCAAGCCGACCGCGACCGCGCTCCCTGCCCCACCGCCTGCCATTGAGGCGCTGCCCACGCCTGCGGGCCCTTCGTTTCGAATCGCCCTGAGCGAAAAGGCCGAGGCGGGGAACGTCCGGTTCTTCGTCAACGAGAAGCAATGGCCTGACGTCGCTGCCTGGACGCCGGGGGCCGGCGTGAGCGTCTTTGAGGTCGTCAACGAGTCGGAGATGGACCACCCGTTCCACCTTCACGGCTTCTTCTTCCAGGTCCTCAGCAGAAACGACGTGGCTGAGGCCTCTGCCAGGCGAGTATGGAAGGACACCATCAACATCCCCGCGAAGTCGTCGATCAAGGCCATCGCACGCTTCGACGAGCCCGGACGTTGGATGTACCACTGTCACATCCTCGAGCACGCGGAGGGCGGGATGATGGGAGAGGTCTCCATCCCGTAGAAACGACGTGAGCGACGCGACCATCGTCTTCGCCGACATTGCTGGCTTCACAGCGCTCACAGAGGCGCACGGCGACGACCACGCCGCGACGATGCTCGTCCGATACTACGCACTCGCCGCAGCTTCGCTCTGCGATAGCGCGCGGATCGTGAAGCACATCGGAGACGCCGTGATGATCTGGGCACCGACGCCGCTGGCAGCGGTTCGCTCGGCTCTTCGGCTCATGCGCGCGGTCGACAGCGAGCCAGGTTGGCCGGCGCTCCGCGTCGGCGTACACGCGGGGCCGGTCGTGGAGAGGTCGGGTGACTATTTCGGGACCACGGTCAACACCACGGCACGGGTGGCTGCCCACGCGCACAGCGGGCAACTGCTCTGCAGCCGCGCCGTCGTTCGAGGTCTGGCATCGACCGAGTTCGCTTTCCGGCCGCTCGGAGATCTCCAACTGAAGAACCTCCACGAACCCGTCACCGTCTTCGAACTCGCCGACGAGGCCTCGATGGCTGCGGCCGACCTCGATCCGGTGTGCCGCATGCGAGTTGACCGGGCACGAGCTCCGGCCCGACTTCCCTTCCGTGGCCAGTCGTACTCGTTCTGCTCCCTGAAATGCGCTCAGGCGTTCGCCGCCGACCCACTGTCGTACGTGAAGCCCTGAGATCGCGGCGACCACGCGCTGGACCTCCAGTAGATTGCTCGTGTGGACCTACCGGAAATTGAAGAGGCTTGGCACACGGGCGAGGTGCAGGTCGTCATGCGACTCGCGACGGAGGCGCTTCAGCAAGATCCGACAGCGTTTGAGCCGAAGGCCTGGGTTGGGCTCACGCATTGGCTCGAAGGCCAGGTGCCGGCAGCACAAGCCGCGCTCCGCGAGGCTTTTGCTCGGGTGCGCGCGCGGCACGACGAAGCGACCGATTGGGAACGACACGCCTTCTGCAACAGGCTGATCGAGGTCGCGACCGAAGCAGACCAGGTCGCGGTCGCGCGGTTCATCGTGGAACAGCTCGTCGTCGAGCACGGCACCAGCTTGCGCCTCTTGGCTGAAGAAGCCGCGCCTTCAAATCCGGTCGCCGCGCTGGCGCTCGTTCGGCGTGCCATCGCAGCAGATCCTGCCGATGCAGAGGCGCACTACCTGGCTGCAAAGTTCTTCGCGGGTCTGGGCAAACGGCCGCTCACCATCAAGCACCTCGAGGCGGCCCTCGAGCACGGGGCGGGAGTCTTGGCCGTTCGCATCCTTGCGCGCGTCGACAGCGAGTTCGATGGGCTTCGGGCCGACGAGCGATTCAAGGTGCTCATCGACCCACTTCCCCAAGGGCCACTCAGGCAGCTCTACGGAGCGCTCGCAGCTGGCCAACTGAATGAGGTCGTGGCACTGGCGGCGACGCTCGAGCGCTCGCTCGACGTGCTCTACCCGCTGCGCGAAGCTCTAGAGACGCTCATCGACGCCAGCGCGGGCCCCAGCCCCCTCGACGACATGCTGGCCGCGGTGAACGGCGAAATAGACGAACGGGAAGATGCCGGCGACGAAAGCGAAGCGTACGGGAGATATTGCGGCGAGAGCTGACCCTCAGCGCTTGAACTCCCAGTGCCACGGCTCCCGCGGAATCGTCTTGAAGCCGAAGCGCGCAGCGTTCACTCTGAGCCACTGACTGGCCCCAGGGCTTGCCCCGAGGTTGACGTCGACGGCGCGCCCCAGACCGTGGTTGCTGGTGCCCGGACGGGCGGCCAGCCCAAGCTTCCCGTTCGGCTGGCGCACGCCGTAGATGCCCTTGCGGCGCGCCACGTCGACCTGGGCCGCGTAGGTGCGGTAGCTGTCGGTCAGCTTGATGGTCACGCCATCGCGGCGAGCGGCATCTCGCATCTGGGTGAAGGCTCGAGCGGCTTCGCCGTACATCTTGTGGCCACCACCCACGCTGGTCAGCGCGCTGCTTGGGATTCGTCCGTTGCCGTAGGGCACGCGCTGCGAAGAACGCGCCCCCACAGGTTGAGGTTGGGTGCGCGAGGCATTTCGTGGGTGCGTGTGGCCGGCTGCCGAAGGGCGGGCGCCCGACCGTCGTGCCGGAGCAGCGTCGAAGCTGTCGCGACTTCCGGGCAGCTGAAGCCGCTGCCCCACCTTCAGGGTTCGGGGGTTGACCCTGGGGTTGGCTGCACGAAGCCGGGCCAGGTCGATGCCTCGCCGCTTCGCGATGCCGTACATCGTGTCACCGCGCCGTACGCTCACCGTGGCCATGTGGTCTCCGAAGATTCGTGCACTGGATTGGGTATCGGAGCCAGCTGCCAGTCGCGCCCACCCATGAAACGTAAGCGTGGTTTCCACCTCCTCAGCCATCCCGAAGATTCTGTTGAAACTGGCCGCGGGTCTGGAGCATTGTTCGCTCAGTGCCAACCAACGCCAACAGAGCGCGGTCGCGATTGGCTCGCTGGCTCATCGTCTTGGTACTCGCGTTCGCCTCACCCGCCGTGCAGGACGTCCTCACCGACGTCTCGATGTGGTTGACGGGCGCATGTTGCGCGGACGACTGTGACGAATCCGCTCCCTGCTCCCAGCAATGTGCGCATTGCCCCTGTGGCGTTCGAAACATCGCCCTCAACGCAAATGGCTATGAGGTTCCTGCGGTCGCAACGCTGACGCTGGTTTCGACGACCGCCCTCATTTCCCCCAGCAGCACCACGCTCGACCCGCCGTTCCGCCCCCCGGTGAGCTGACGAAGAAGCAGTGTCAGGCGCGTTGAGCGCCGTCTTCGTCTCTCTTCCGGAGCCTTCCCATGAAATCAGCCGTCGCGTGTGGGGTCTGCCCACGCTTCTGTGCACTCATGCTCGTCACGCTGTCGTTCGGCGCGCGAGCCGCTGAGCCCGTCTGTTCCGAGGCCCTGTCTCGAAGCAATCTCGTCTCCTGTAGCCTGGCCAACAGCCCCACGCTCGCGGCTGAACTCGCGAGCGTTCACGCCTCAGCGGCGCGCCGCGAGGCGGCACGCCCCTTTCTCCCCTCGAATCCGACCGTCGCGGCCAGCCTCGGCTCTCGGGTGAGCGCTGACGCACGCGGGACTAACTGGTCGGTCACCCTCGCCCAGGAACTCGAAGTCGCCGGCCAGAGTGTGCTGCGTGTCGAAGTCGCCGACGACGAGCTTCGCGCGGCAGACGCCCAGATGCTCGTCGTTCGCGCCGAGCTGGCCGAGCAGCTGTGGGTGGCCTGGTTCGAGACCATTGCTGCGAGGGAGCGCATCAAGCTCTCTGTGCAACTCGAGAAGGCCACTGGAGAGGTGGCGCGCACGGCCAGAGGCATGGCGTCGAACGGCCTCGCGTCGCCCGTCGACGCGGCCGCAGCGGACGCGGCCTGGGTGGGCGTGAGCGAGCGCCGGCTTGAAGCCGAGCGCGCGGCGCGAGCCTCATTGCTCAAACTGCAGTCGCTCACCGGCCAGCGCGTCGAGTTGATGACGGGCCCGGGACTGGAGCCGCTGCGCACGGACGCGGCACCTCAGACGCGGCCAGAGCTGAAGGCGCTCGAGTCGCTCAAGTCAGCCTCGAGCCGACGTGTCGCTCTGTTGCGCCGCAGCCGCGCGCCGAACCCCACGGTGACGCTGTTCGCGCAGAACGATGGTTTCAACGAGCGCGTGTTCGGCGTGGGTGTGGGGTTGCCGATTCCACTCCCGCAGCCCGTCGGGCGAACGAAGGCCGGCGAGATTGAGGAAGCCCTGGCTGCAGAGGAGCGCGTGCAGGCCGAGCTGGAAGGAATGCTGCGCAGGCTGACGACCGAGCGCGCGCTCGCCGAGAGCGACGTGCTTGCTGCGGTGGAGAAGCGAGCCTTGTTCTCCTCGGAGCGGCTTGTCGGCGCCACCAGCGCATTGCAGGCCCTCTCAACCCAACTGAGCGCGGGCCGACTCACAGTGCGTGAAGCCCTCGTCACACAACAGTCTCTGGTTGAAATGCTTCAATCCGAACTCGCCATGCGTGAGGCGGCTTGTCTCGCCTCCGTTCGCGCCGCGCGCGCGAGTGGCCTCTCCCTCGAAGGTGACCTGTGAAAGCACTTCGTCTCTGCTGCCTCGCCCTCCTCTTCGCCGTCACCGGATGCAAGGAATCACCGCCCGCGCCCGAAGCAGAGCAGCCGCACCGCGACGAGGAAGCCCACGCCGAGCTGCCGAACCAGGTGACGCTTGATGCCGAGAAGGCCTCGCAAGCGGGAATCCAGACCGTGCCAGTGCGCCGGGCTGCGCTTCCCTCGACGCTGACGCTGACGGGAGAAATCATCGCAGAGCCCGACAGGACGGCACGGCTCTCGTCGGCCATCTCGGGGCGACTGGAGCAGGTCCTCTTCAACGAGGGCGCAGTCGTGAAGCGAGGCGAAGTACTGGCGACGGTGCGCGTGCCCGATGTCGGTCGCCTGCGTGGGGCGTACGCCGCCGCCACCTCCCGCGCGAGGGCGTCACGACAGAACGCCGAGCGACTCGAGGCGCTCAAGGCGAGCGGGCTCGGGGCAGAGCAAGCGCTCGTCGACGCCCAGGCTGACGCTCGCGCTCAGGAGGCCGAAGCTCGCGCGCTCGGAGAACAGCTCACGGCCATTGGCGTCAACGCC
>Ga0066438_1000312_pt1 | contig 14424 bp, 12 predicted proteins | sample LakWasMet56_HOW8_2_FD_59526 | JGI IMG/M metagenome (GOLD analysis project Ga0066438, IMG submission 59526) | Freshwater sediment methanotrophic microbial communities from Lake Washington under simulated oxygen tension - Sediment Metagenome 56_HOW8 | ecosystem: Environmental > Aquatic >...
CGTCGTACCCGGTCAGCTATTACTTCCGCCGCCAGCCGGGGAACCTCGCCACCGGCGTCACCATCGGCCCGATGTTGCCCGCGCCCAACCTCACCGCGCCGTCGGGCACGTTCAACGGCACCATCGCGTGGACCATCAACCCCGGCCCGGTGCCGAACCTGCACAACATCCAGATCCTCCGGCCGACGCCGTTCGGCAACGTCACCGTGTGGAGCATGGTGCTGCCCGGCACCGAGACCCAGGTGGTCGTGCCGCAGGCCGCCGTCGACAAGCTCAACCGGGAAGAGGCCGGCAATCAGCTCTTCGTGGTCGTCTTCTCGAGCCGCGCCCCGAAGTTCGCCTACAACCAGTGGACCTACGACACGCTCTCCGGCGTGAGTTGGTCGAGTTACACCATCGCGCTCAGCAGCGGTTTCACTCCATGAGACTTGGCCTTTTCGTCGTCGGCGCGGTGGCGCTGTGGGGTTGTCGAGACACTCGGCTCGCCGGCAACGGCTGTCAGGAAGATCGCGAGTGCGGCAGCCCCGCGTCGGCCTTCCGTTGTGAGACGCAGACCGGCGTCTGCTACTGCCGCACCGACGACGCGTGTCCCGGGGCGCAGTTCTGCAACATCGCCGGCTTCTGCCAGGACCGGAGCGGCTGCGAGAACAACCAGGACTGCGCCGACACCGCGACGTTCTGCGACACCTCGAGCGGCCAGTGCATCCCACGGGGGCGTTGCTCTTCCGACGTGCAGTGCGTGCTCGGCGAGGTGTGTGACGTCAGCCGCTCGCGCTGCGTCGAGGGGTGCCGCAACAACGGCGACTGCCCCGGTACGAGCTGCCGCTGCGCCGACGTGGCCTGCTCGTGTACCGGCACCACGCCCGAGGCGCGCGCGGCGTGTCAGATCGGCACCTGCGACCCCAACTTCTGCGCCGACTCGAGCTTCTGCCGCTTCGGCGAGTCGTGTGGTGTGCAGCCCGACGCCGGCTCACCGCGCGCCACGTGCTTCAACGACTACGACACGCGGCTGCGCCCGTACTGCGACAACTGCAACTTCGGAGGCGGCGTCAGCATCTGCGGCTCCGGCCCCAACTACTGCCTCATCGACACCCGGCACCCGGGCAACTCGTACTGCGGCGCGGACTGCGGGGCCGGGCAGTCGTGCCCGCGCGGCTACGCCTGTCAGGACGTGATCGTCGTCGTCAGCCAGTGGGCGTGCTCGCGCTCGAACCCGGCGTGCCCCACCAACCCGGCGTTGCCGTGCGCGACCGACGCCGAGTGTCGGCGAGGTGGCACGTGCGTGAAGGCGCCGGGCCAGCCCAACGGGTACTGCGCCGGCAAGTGCGCGGTCGACGAAGGCGACGAGAACGGCTTCTGCAGTTGCCAGGTCGACGACGACTGCGCGCAGGAGACGTGCAGCGCGGGTGAGTGCAGCATCAGCCGCCGCGCGTGCGTGACTGATCAGGACTGCCGGTCGATCCGCTGCGTGGACTTCCAGGGCGGTGGCGGGTGCCTCATCGGGCAGAACTGCGCACCGGCGAACGGGCTGAGCTGCACTGAAGTGAAGCAATGAGAGCGGCGCTCCTCGGTCTGGGGGCGCTGCTGTGGCTGGGGTGCCCGAAGCAGGGTGGTGGCGAGCACCGCTCGACGTCGCTGAAGACGGCGGCCGAGCGGGTGGCGTTCCTGTGTGACTACGCGGTGTGCCCGTCGCCCGTGCAGGACGCGGCGTTCCACATCTACGAGACCGATGAAGGCACGGTGGTGCACGCGATCGTGAAGATCGACACCAACGAGTCGCACCGCTGGTCGATGGGCTGCGATGACTTCAACGTCGAGGTGCGGCCGAAGTGGGTGAGCGAGGTGCTCGCGCCGACGGGGTGGAAGATCAAGAGCACGCCGGCGCTGCATCGCTGTGCGGGGGAGCGGCGGGTGATTCACGTGAAGGAAGGGCTCGTCATTCGGGCCCTCCTGCGCCCGGCGGAATAGAAGCCGCATCGGTAGGTGCTGCCATCGACCGACGGCCAGATCCTCCCGAGGTCGTCCGCGCGGGTCGGCACGCGGCCGGCGTACCGCGTGCTCGAGGAAGACCAGGAGGTGCGCGAGCGCCACGCGCACCTGCGGCACCCGAAGTATGCCGCGCCCAAGCTGTTCTCCCCAAAGCCGAACCAGCTCTGGAGCTGGGACATCACGAAGCCGCTGGGCCCAACGAAGTGGACGTACTTCTACCTGTACGTCGTCCTCGACGTGTTCAGCCGCTACGCCGTGGCGGCGTTCGCTTGGACACGGGGGCAGCTCAAGCGGGGTCTCCAAGTCGTTATTAATTAGGGTCCAGCACTTCAGGAGGCAGGTTCTCAAGTTAAAGACGCAGGCGCTGTCTCAACTCGCGCCACGGGTACTGCCTCTTGCATTTGGGGTGCGCCGAGCAGCCCACGAATCGCGCTGGTCCCCACTCGACGATCTTGAGTGCGGAGCCGCAGTCGCATCGTGCGTTCAGCTGGGCGACCGCATCCCGAAGCGCCTTGATGGGAAGCTGTACGTGGTCATTGCACGTGGCCATCTCACATTGGAGGAACGGGGCACGGTCATCGACCTGCAACTTCATCGGTCCATTGCATCGCTTGCACTTGCGCGCAGCCTCCGCAAGTTGACCGACGACGGCTTGAGCAAAGGGATCGCCATCGGTTTGCGGCGGCTGGGTGGGAGTTGCAGCAGGCGGCAGTTTTGAAGGCACTGCGTTCGCGCTGCTCGTCGGTGGCGCTTTCGCCCGTGTGGCAACCGCGTTCATTGGCAGAGTCGCCTGCCTGGGGCCGGGCTGGGCAGCCACCACCATAGGCAAGCTTGCCTTCGAAGGACTGGGCGAAGGCTGGTGCTTGGCGCTGTGGAGCCCCCGCTCGAGAGCGCCCAACCGCTGGTGCACAACCGCGGCGGTTTCAGAGACGGCCGTCACGCCAGGCACACCCTCAACGGCGGGCTTTCGTCCAAACGCGCGGGTCTTCTTGGTGGGCGCCGCGCGGGCGAACAATTCGTCGATCGATCCCGCCTCATCCAGCCAAGTGCGGCGCAATTCGGCAGCGACCCGGATCACCTCGTCCCGATGTCCGGCCCCGCCCTTCGAAGCATCGCCGCCAGTCGGCATGCTCCCTGGGTGGATCCCGAACTCCCCGAGCCGTCGGGTTACGCGGGCCATCTCTCGCACCCCGTCGCGGAAGAATGCACTGCCGCGAATGCGAATGAACCGCCAACCAAGGCGCTCAAGAATCGCCTGTCTCGCCAAGTCGGCGTCGAGATTGGCGAGCGTATGGTACCGCTCGCCGTCGCACTCGATCGCGATCCTTGAGACGCGGTTGTCGACAAGGCCTTCGACTACGAGATCGAGTCGGTAGGCTCCCACTTCGACTTGGGGGCGAACGGCATAGCCGTCCTTCACGAGCTGATGGAGCACCCGCCGCTCGAACTCAGACTCAGTGCGCCCCTCTCCTTCGAGTTTGCGCCTCCACTCTGTTGGATGAAGGGCGTGCGTGAGCAACCGGCGTCTCAAGTCCGTGGGCTTGAGGTCCTTCTCGGCATCAACCGAGTGCACGACCCAGAGTTGGTCGCGCGCTCGGCTCGCGGCCACGTTGTATCGCTTCTTCGAGAGGTCCTCGCTGCGTAGGGTCAGCGGCCCCTCTTCAGGCGAGTCAACCATCGAGAGCAACATGATGTGACGCTCGTCGCCCTGAAAATGCGCCGCCGTCCCACAGATGATGCGTCTCTTCTTGTACTCCGAAGGGTCGAGCAGCTTCTGGAGGAGCCCATCAATCTCGCGCGCCTGCTCGTCACCAAGAAGGCTGACCACGCCAATCTCGAGACCTTGGTAGCTGGCCACCTTCGTCATCGCGGCTGCAAGCGAGGCCACTTCGAGCGCCTCGACCCGGTTGGTCTTCGTACCGTCGACGCGCTCTCCACTGACGACGCGGTGGGCGACGACCGCCGGGAACACCTGGGCGGAGGAACTCTCGCGCAGCGGCTTGATCTCGTTCTTGTACGAGAGGTCGTTGCTGAATGCGATGATGTCGGGCACGCAGCGAAAGTGCTCGACCAAGCGAATGAGCCCGCCTGGGAAGCGACGACCAGCGATCTCGTAGGCTGAAGCACGACCATCGAACAGCTGCTGGTCGGTGAATCCCTGGAGCCACTCCTCCTGAAGCGCGCGGACCTCCAGAACGTTCTGTCCGATGTCGAGAGGACTGACCTGCTCGTCGTCACCAACGACGACGACCTGACTGCCGAGCGCAAAGGCCACCAGCGCACTGATGTCGCACTGACTCGCTTCGTCGAGGATCACCACGTCGAAACGACGATCGCCCGGAAGGAAGCTCTCCGCGACTCGCGCGAGCGGCATGATCCAGACCGGCACTGCACCACGCGCGACGTCGAGCTGTTTCCTCGCTTCGCGGCGATGCTCGTCTGCCCGCTTTCCCGTGCCCTTTCCAATTCTGCGAATGAACTGCGCCCAGGAGGTTAGTGCCGTGTGCTCTGCGGGACTGGTTCGCTTGGCCTGGGCTGCCCACGAGAGATTCTCCACCAGACTCCTGGTGACCCTTTGCACCTGGTCGCTCAGCGTTGAGAGCTCTCGTTGAAGCGTGTCTGGGTCCAGTCGGGCGCGGCGATCGAGCTCTTGAGTGAACTGCCGGTGCTGCCACGCCGCTTCGGCGTCACCCGGGAGATTCGGCCCTGAATGTGGATCTCGTCGAGCAGAGACCTGCTCTGCCCACGCTGGAGCTGCCTTCCGCAAGGACCCCAGAAGCTCCTCATGCTGCTTCACGCGATCGCGCAGACCGTCGAGGCGATCCAGCTCCCGGTAGGCAGCCTCGTACCCATCGGAATCGCGCTTCCCCTCGAGCGCTCGAAGTGCAGCAGCGGCAGCTGGAATCCGTTTGAACTCCGAGAGCACCAGGCGCGACTTCTCGAGTGAAGCCGCGAGTTCGTGGCGCCGCCTTGCCTCGAGCTCGTGCTCAATCGCGGGTGCAGCCTGCTCCTTCACACACTTCGAGATCCGCCAGACCTCGGCATGCGGAGGTTTCGCGTACGTGGCTTCCAGCAACTTCTCCCACGGCACTCCCGCTGAGCGCATCGCCGTTGCGCAACGCTCCCACCGCGCCGCCCAGGCGAGTGCCTGGCGAAGCTCGGGCAGGAGCGCGTGCGCGTGCTCTTCTGGGCGTGCATGGTGGGCGCCATCAAGAGGCAGCCCAGCCTCCGTCATCACGCCCTCCCAGCGTCGGCGGACCTGGACCCGCAGGAGCTGAACCCGAAGGAAGTTGCGGAGGGCCTCAAGTTCCGACTTCGAGCGTGCCCGTTTTCCGTTCACGGTTGAGCCATCCAGCGTCTTCGTCCAATCGGCGTGCCCAAACCGGGAGAACCAAGAGAGGCCACCTCCCGCCTCGACATGCATCGCCATCGCATCGGACGCGGACGCGGCCTCCTCAACGTCGAGCGCCGCGTCGATGGTCACCTCGAACCCGACGAGCTTCCGACGTAGCCCAGCAATCTCTTGGAACGACGAGTCGATGAACGCCTCGAAATCGACCCAGGTCTGCCGCCCCTCTCCGCCCACCAGACCTGCATGGATGCAGCTCCGAACCCATGGACCCGCCTGATCAAGGAGGTTGAGCGCGCCGGAGATCTCGGCCTCGAGCACGCGAAGCGATTCCGTCGCGGTCGATGCTGGGAATCGCCATTCCTTCGGAGGCGGAAGCGGCGCAAGCAGCTGGGCAGCCACGGAGCGAAAGTCGGTCGGCAGGATCAGCTCCGAGACTTGCGGGAGGCCGGCGAGAACCAGCAATTCGTCTTCGCGGCGCAAATCCGAGTTCAGGCGGTACAGCACCGAGAGATCGGCAATCGAGAGAGGGAGCGGGGCGCCCGCGTCGACCTCGCCGGGTAACCAGTCGTTTGCCTCGAGGCCGCCCGCAATGATGCGAGCGGCCTCGCTGGGGTGCGTTCCCCGACCGGCCACCACGACATCCTCGATTTCAGCCCTTAGCGCGGTCTTCAGCTCACGTGTCTTTTCGACGATTCGCTTCTTCAGCGCTCGGCGCTCCTCATGGAGCGCTCGTGCCCGGGAGTCGAAGACAGCCTTGTCAGAGGTGAGCTTCGCCACGATGCCGTTGACGGCATGCTCGAGTTCGCTGCGGCTCTCGAGGTCACTATCGAGAACGCTGACGCACAGCGGCTTCAGCTCGTCGACGACCTTCTCGCGAAGCACGCGAAGCGCCTTTGAGGTCTGCGCGGTCACGAGAACGCTCTTGCCCTGCGCGAGCAGATGACCAATCAGGTTGGCAATGGTGTGCGTCTTGCCCGTTCCAGGTGGCCCCTGAACGAGGACGGCGCCCTTGCGCTCCAGGCGCTGTGCGATTCGTTCTTGAGCCTCGTTCGCCGGCTTCGTGAAGAAGAGCTCGACGTCATCGCCAAGTTCAGAAGGATCGTCGGTTCCTCCTGGTGTTTCTTGGCTTGGCGCGGCGCCAACCGCGAGCTCGAGCCCGATTGGGAGCGATTCAAGTCCGTCGAGTCGCTGGAGAAGCGCCTCACACGCTCCGCGAACACCAGACTGCCGCGGCACCACGAAGATGACGGGATTGCGCTGCAACCGCGGAGTGGCGTCGGGTTGGAGCTCCTTGCCAGCTGGCTCGAGCCCGTCGGCTGCTTGCCCAGGAGACGACCAAGTTGAATCAGCACCTCGTCGGTTTCTCGCCCTCCCAGTGGGTGGCAAGTGCCTAGCTCCGCGGCCTGGTCAACGAGGTTGCGGCAGATTTGGCGCCGATTCCCGTCAAGGTCTTCGAAGGTCGACAGCAACTCCGAATAGAGAAAGGTGGCCGACGACACTTCCACGAAGTTCAGCTCACTCTTCTTCTCGTCAAACTGCAGTTCGAGTTCGAGGAGCACGAGCGGATGCCGAACCGTCCCACGTGGGTCGTCGGGCCGCAGCCAGATGAGATGGCCGTCGCCAACGAGGACGCGCAGCGCTTCGCCCTCGCGCTGAAGCTGAGCCCACAAAGCCATGCAGCGATTGAAGAGGCCCAGACTTTGACGGGCTGGGACTTCGGCTGCGGCCCACTGGTCGCGACGCTTGCGCCAGTCACGGAGTGCTTCGACGCGCTTCGGGTCGCCGTCGAAGCGCTCTGTTGGTCCGCCCGCGAGCGTTCGTTGGGCTTGGACGTCTGGCACCGCGTCGACGTCTCTCCATCCATCGGCGAGCCAGCCCTCCAGTGGCGCTGGCGGCAAGGGGCAATCGGTAACCGCTGCTCTTTGAATGGAGAGAACTGGTCGTTCGGTGTCGTCTCCGTTCGAGACCGCCGCTCCCCACATGGAGCTGATCGTGGCGTGCTCGGGCAGCTCCGAGAATGAGAGCTTCCACGAGGCGTCCTCGACGTTCCTGCGGATTGGCGTCCGTCGTTCGTCGAACCGCTTCAGGAATTCGAACAGCCTGCGAACTCGTTCTCGGACATCACTGCCTACTGCTGCTGCTCCGGACTCAACACTCACGCTCGCCCCCATCGAATCCGTCATGTTCTTGCACTGAAGAGGAAGAAGAGCCCCGCAAGCAACGCCGCTGCGAGGACGACGCCAATCCAGAGTCGGCTGGCCGGAGCTGGAGCAGCGGGGATGATGGGGAAGCTCACCTTCATGATGCCGTTCTCGAACCCGATGACGAACGGCTTGAGGCAACCCGAACACGAAAGGTGCAGGGCGGCGTTACCAACGGAGACAAGGTTCGTTCTTCCGCAATGCGAGCAGCCAACCGACACCTGCTGATGGCGTTGCTTGGTAGCTTCGGGGGGAGGTTGCGGCCTTCCGACCCTGAGCAGCGCTTGATCGACCTGCGTTCGGAGGGCACGCGCCTTCGGAACCGTTCTGTGTTCCTGCTCGCGTTTCAGTGCGCCGAGGAGCACCGCGTCGTTCCGCGCTGCCTCGAAGACCTTCTCGAGATCATCGACGCCGTAGTGGAAGTAGGGGCGATCGGTCATGGCTCAAACATGAAGGTTCTGAGGACGCACCGCCGGACGAGTGATGGGGAGCTCGCAGCCCGGCTTTGAGAGCTCGTCGCTGCGGCGGTCGGCCCCTGGACCATCAGCAGCCATGCGATGCAGTGGAGGGAGCACATGCTGCGCCAGATTGTAGGCCGGTCGCGAACAACCGCGTGACGCTTCTGCGGGGGGAACGCCACCCACGCGCTCTCTCCGAAGACCGCTCTTGCCTGAAAGGACGACCTTGCGCGCGCGGCGGCTCGATCGACTGGTCACGCGCACCTTTGAACCCACGGCCGCTCCAGATTCCGGAGCACATTTTTTGACGACCACCCGGATCAGCGTTGGATCAGCCGGTAGCCACCTGTTCCACCTCACCGGAGATCGACCATGAACGAGCGAAACAACACCCCCGACACCTCCATGGAGCGCCGTCAGCGCCAGGGCGCCGCCGCTTCGATGTGGGGCGAGCTCGTGGTCGAGATGTCGTGGCGGCCCAGCGACAAGCCGAAGGTCGAGTCCGATGGCTGGCTGCGCGCGAACGGCTACCTGCCCGAGCGCCGCCAGGGCCGCTGACTCAGGAATTCCCCGGGGGATCCGAAACTATTTCGGATCCCTCCGGCAAGTCCTTGAATCAATTGAATCTCAGCCCGGGAGATCCGAAATAGTTTCGGATCATTCCGGAAATTCTCGAGCTCACTTCACGCCGAGCTTGGCGGCGAGCGAGTCGATGGTCTTCCCGGTCTTGCCGTACAGCTCCGCGTCGCGCAGGCGCGCGTTGAGCTTGGCGTGCTCGGGGTTCTTCGCGGTGTCCTTGCCCCACTTCTTGTCGAGGTCGTACGCCGCCTCGAGGTAGTCGCCGTAGAGCTTCTGCAGCTCGCCGCTCTTCTGCAGCACCGTGGGGTCGTTCTCGAACAGCTTCTCGATGGCGTCGCGGCGGCGGGCGAACGTCGCGTAGGCGCCGCTGCCCGTCACCACCGGCTCGTCCTTCGGGGGCGGGGGCGTGTCCTTCACCGCCACCGGCTCGGGATCCGCGACGGGCTGCTTGGCGGCGACGACCGGCTCCGGCTTCTTCTCGGGAGGCGCGTCCTTCTTCGGCGCCGCGTCTTCGGCCTTCGCGGTGGCGTCGGCGATCTGCTGCTGCGCCTTCTTCTGCAGCTCCGCCGCCTTGGCGAGCGCCGCGTCCTGGCGCTTCTTGGCCCAGGCCTTCGCCTCCTCGGGGTCGGTGGGCATCTCTTCGAGCTCGGTGCTCGGCGCCGCCTCGGCCTCTTCACCGTCAGCCGCCGCCACCGCCGCGCTGGGCGTCGAGCCACCGCTGCCGAGCGCCGCGATGCTGGCGCGGACGCCCTGAATGAGGCCCCAGCCGGTGCTCAGCAGCGTCAACACCGCCAGCACCTTCACCACCATCGAGACCCAGTTGACGACCTTGAAGCCGACCACCAGCCACTGGTGCATCACGTAGAGGGTGACCAGCGAGCCGACCACCATCAGCAGCGGGCCGAGCAGGCTGATGAACGGAATCGCCACCGACGCGAGCAGAATGCCCACCGCCTGCGGCACGGCGATGATGATCGCCACCGTCATCGTCTGCAGGAAGAAGTTGGTGCGCGAGCGCTCGTCCGATTCGCCCTTCAGCTTGGTGATCACCCACGCCGTCACCGGGTGGAACACCCAGCCGTAGACGATCGCGCCGATGAAGGCCGAGATGGTCTGCACGATGGGGAAGAACGACGAGAACGAGAAGGTGTGCGTCGGCCCGATCAACAGCCCGAGGCCGGTCGCGAAGGCCGGCAGCAAGAACGTCACCAGCAGCGAGGGCAGGGCGTAGCCGATGAGCTCGGTCTTCCCCATCGGCTCGGCGGGCTGCTCTTCGATCGCCGTGCGCACCGTGCCCAGCGGGTTGAGCAACATCTTGGGGACGTTGAGCAGGTAGTAGGCGAGGCCCTTGGGCGCGGCGACGAACATCGCCAGAAACTTCTTCACCGGGCTCTCGTCACCGCCGGCGCTGCCGCTGTCTTTCTCGAGCGCGGCGGTCGCGGTGCGCTTGGGCGCCGGGGCCGACGCCGCGGTCTTCGCGTTGCTCGGGGCGGGCGGGGCCTTCTTCGCCGCGGGCGCGGGCGCCGGGGCGGGCTTGCCGCGGGGCGGGGCGACCGTCTTCGCGCCGGGATCGTCGTACGGCTCCTCTTCGTCGGCCTGCACCGCGACGACCTCGAACTCGCTCTGGCCGACGGTGAACGTCGCGCCTTCCTGCAGCTGCACCGGGCGGGGCGCGCGCTGGCCCTGCGGCACGGCGAGGGTCTCGAGCAGCCACTGGCCGCCCTTGAGCGACACGCGCGCCTGCCGTCGGGAGATCGAGTTGTCCTCGATCTGAATGTCTGCATCGCCGCCGACGCGCCCGAAGATGTAGCCCTCGGGCGGAACGTCGATGTCTTCGTTGGTCGTGAGGTCGCGGAGGGTGACGAGAGCCATAGAGGCGCGCAGGCTTTCTCACCTGCGCACCCGTGTCGAGGGAGTTCAGTCCTGACGGTTGAGCGAGTCGAGGTAGCTGCCGTCGACCGGCTGCCGCTCCTCGCCGTCGAGGAACACCCGGGCGCGCAGGCGACCCTCCGCCGACACCGCCACGTCCGTGCCCGCGGGGAGCGCGAAGAACTGCGTCAGCGGCGGCACCCGCACGGCGATCTCGATCAACGGCACCACCGTCAACGCCTCGGGCTTCTGGTGATCATGCGCGTCGTCGGTGCAGCCGACGAACCACCCCGAGTCTGACGGGGTGCTGGGCTCGGTGCGCCCCATGATGAAGGTCGGCGCGTCCCACACCCGCTCGCAGACGATGGCCTGCAGCGCCTGCCGCGGGTAGTCCACGCGCTCGCGCAGCCCCAGGCTCTCGAGCACTTCTTTCTGACGCCAGGTCTCGAAGAGCGACTGATCGACCGACTCGATCCACTTCAGCTCGTGCTTGAGGTCGGGCTCGAGCACCCCCAGCGTTCCGTCGTCGCGCTGCATGAGCCGCAAGGTGGCCCACCCGAGCTGCACCGTCTGGCCGGGCTTGAAGCGGGTGCCGTTCGCCACCGCGCCCTCGAAGTAGCCGAGCAGCATCTTCTCGAGCCCGGGCACCGGCACGTCGCGGTTGAAGCGGAGCGTGAACTCCGGGTGGCCGTGCGCGGCGCACTGGGTGGTCTGGTATTCGCCCGCCGCCGTCACTTGAGGACGCTCGCGTGCTCGGGCGGGGTGCGCACCTCGGTGTGGCGCTCGACGACGCGCGCCAGGCGCAGGAGCAGGTGCTCTTCGTAGGGCCGCCCCATCAACTGCACGCCCACCGGGAGCCCGTCGCGATCGAAGCCCGCGTTGACGCTGATCGCCGGGAAGCCGGTGAGGTTCGCCACGCGCACGAAGCGCATCAGCGCGTCCACCACCGGGAGGTTCGACTCTCCATCGGGCAGCGACGCCTCGTTGATCGCCGGCGCGGTGATGGCGCAGGTCGGCGTCACCACCACGTCGCAGCTCTTCATCAGCTTCAGCCAGTCGCGCGTCATCGCGTGGCGGTGCCGCAGCGCGTGCACGTAGTCGGTGGCGCGCAGGTGCCGGCCGATGGCGAGGTTGGTGCGCGAGTCGAGCCCGAACTGGGTGACGTCCTTCTCGATCTGCGGGCGCATCGCCTCGCTCATCTCGCTCAAGATGATGGTGCTGTGGGTCCACAACACGGTGTTCTGATCAGGCCCGGCGATCTCCACCACCGTCGCGCCCGCGTCGGTCAACACCTTCACCGCCGCGCGGCACCTCGCGACCACGTCAGCCGACGCGTCTTCGAACCACGGCCAGCAGATGCCCAGGCGCACGCCGCGGAGATCGCCGTTCTCGTAGTCGGCGAGGTGCGGCGCGGGCTGGAGCTGTGAGACGAGATCGTGATCGTCCGGGCCGGCGAGCACCGCGTACATCGCCGCGACGTCGTCGACGGTGAGCCCCATCGGCCCGACGTGCCCGACGTTCCAGCACAGCGGCGGCACGCCCGTCTCAGGGATGCGCCCCCACGTCGCCTTGAGCCCCACGATGCCGCACAGCGCCGCGGGGATGCGGATCGACCCACCGCCGTCGGCGCCGATCGCCAGCGGAGAGAGTCCGGCGGCCACCACCGCGCCCGACGCGCTCGAGCTCCCGCCGGTGATGTGGCCCCGGTTCCACGGGTTGCGCGCCGCGCCGTGCCACGGGTTGAGGCCGATCGGGTTGATGCCGATCTCGTTCATGTTGGCCTTGCCGAGGATCACCGCGCCGGCCGCCTTGAGCCGCGCCGCGACCGTCGAGTCCTTCGCCGCCACGTCTTTGCGCCAGCGGGTTCCGAGGGTGGTCGCGAAGCCCTCGAGATCGACCTCGTCTTTGAGCACCACCGGGATGCCGTCGAGCACGCTCAGCGGGGTGCCCGCCTTGAGCCGCCTCGCCGACGCTTCGGCCGCCGCCAGCACCTCGTCGGGCTTGCGCGCGATGAAGAGGCCGAGGCGCTCGTCGCGGCCGTCGAGGCGATCGATCTCCTGGTGCACCTTGCGCACCACCGAGAGCGGGTCGCTGCCGCTGCGGAAGTTCTCGAGGTAGCGCGCGACGGTGTCCTGGTTCGTGGGGCCGGGCGTGGCGATGGCGCGCGCGGCCTGCTCGACGGCCGACGGCTGCGCTCCCGGCGAACGAGGGTGGGGCAGCGGGTGCTGAATGGGCGGGGCGTCACCGGCCGACAGCTCGCGCCACTGGTCGATGCCGCTGTCGGAGATCAGCTTGTCGAGGAGCACGGGCCCCACGCCGCTCTCGATCGCGCGCACGAAGGCCTTCAGGGCGAGGCCGGCCACGCGGGGCGCCTTCACGTCTTGTCGCTGGTAGCTCATGGGCGCGGCAGCCTACACGCCCACCTGAATATTGCTGCCGGGGTCCTCGTTCTGAGGCGCCATGAACCAAACACTCCTTGGGCTCATGGTGGCGGTGACGGTGATGGGCGCGCAGGTGGCGCGCGCTGACGACTACGACGGTGACGGGTACGACGACGGCTACGGTTACCACCCGTCGGTTCCGGTTCAGCAGCAGCAGGGCGGTCGCGGCTGTGGCCCCCGCCCGACGATGGCCCCCCGGGGACAGACGATGGCGCAGGGCCAGTACCAGTTGCAGAACGTGCAGCGCTGGGTGCCCGGCGTGCAGCAGCAGGTGTGGGTGCCCGGCCAGTGCACCGGCGGTCATCGCCGCCACGGTCGCTGGGGCTCGCGCACCCCGCAGTGCACCGGTGGCTACTACACGACGGTCACCACCCCCGGTCACTACGAGACGACGCAGCAGTGGGTCTGGGTGCCGAGCTACCAGCAGCCCAGCCCGTACTATGGCGGCTACGGCCTGAAGGTGCAGGGCGCCAACGGCAGCTTCTCGATGTCCGTCTACTGAGGCGCCGTCGCCGATCGGCCCCATCTCCCGCGCGGAGGTGGGGCTTTGTCGTTGCGGGCCGGTGATTCGCGGTAGAACCACCACCGGTGTCGACGCCATCTCCCAGGCCCGTCGCAGTGTTGCCGTTGGACGGCGCTCGTCGCGCGCAGCTGCTCGGGCTGCTCGACGCTTCCGGTGTGCCCGTCGTCGAGGCGATCACCCCTGATCTCGACGTGGCGATCGTCGATCTCACGGCGCCCTCGGCCGACGCGGCCCGCGCGCTGTTGACCGAGAAGGCCCCGCGGGCGGCGATCCTCGGGGTGACCGCGCCGCAGCCCAGCATCGACGCGCAGGTGCTCGAGGTGGTCGCCCCCGACGCCGTCGAGCGCGAGCTGGTGCCCCGGCTGACGCACCTCCGCGCGCGGCTGGCGACGCTGAAGGAAGCGCAGCAGCGGCAGCGCGATCTGCAGGTGCTGCTCGAGCTGACCGCCCGCTACGCCGAGGCCACCGACGTCGGCGAGCTGCTGTACGACGTGACACGCCGCCTCGCCGAGGAGATGCACATCGATCGCGTCGCCCTGGTGGTGGTCGACGGCGAGCGGGGTGAGGGCACCATCATCGCCGCCAGCGACGACGCGCGGCTGAAGGATCACAAGATCGATCTCGCGCGCTACCCGGAGGTGCGCGAGGTGCTGCGCACCGGCAAGCCGGTCATCGTCGAAGACGCGCCCAGCCACCCATTGCTCGAAGACGTGAAGGCGTCGGTCGCCGCGCGGGGCATTCGCAACCTCGCGGCGCTCCCGCTCGCGGTGCGCGGCCAGGTGCAGGGCATTCTGCTGCTGCGCCGCTCGACCGTCGGCCCGTTCAACCCGCGCGAGGTGGAGTTCCTCACCACCGTCGCGCACGCCACCGCCGTCGCCTTCCGCAACGTGCGTCAGCTCGAGCGCATCCGCGGGCAGCGCGAGAAAGAGAAGACGGCCCGCATCGCCGCCGAAGAGCGCGTGGCCGACATGAAGCGCTACGCCGCGTACTTCGATCACCTCAGCGACGGCGT
>Ga0066438_1000342_pt1 | contig 13125 bp, 8 predicted proteins | sample LakWasMet56_HOW8_2_FD_59526 | JGI IMG/M metagenome (GOLD analysis project Ga0066438, IMG submission 59526) | Freshwater sediment methanotrophic microbial communities from Lake Washington under simulated oxygen tension - Sediment Metagenome 56_HOW8 | ecosystem: Environmental > Aquatic > Freshwater...
GCCTCCGTTGACGAGCCAATCGAGCAGGTCCTGCGGCGCCACTTCTGCGCCACGCTTGACGGCCAGCGCGTGCTCGCCTGGATGACCGACACGGCCAACAAGGTGACGCCGGTGAACGCCCCGGAGGCCGCGCTGCGCGAGGCCGAGGGCGCCCGCCGCTTCGTCGCCCGCCTGCACGAGAGCATCGCCACCGCGGCCAAGTAGCGTGCGTTGAGACAAACCCCCACCGCCCGCAGGTTCACGAGCGTCACTCGTAACCCTGTCAGGCGATCATGCTGCAAAGCCCCACCCCGGAAGCCACCGCCGCCCCCGCCGACACTCCGGCGGATGGCGTCGTCGCGTCGACCGAAACCATCGTCACCCCCGCCGTCGCCGCTCCGGTCGCCCCGGTTCGCCCGGAGGGCCTGGCCGACGACTTCTGGGATGCCACCGCCGGCGTCAAGACCGACGCCGTTCTGGCCAAGCTGACCGAGTACCAGACCGCCGAGGCGGCCCGCGCCGGCCAGGTTCCGGCCGACGTGACGGGCTACAAGCTCGAGACGGTCGAGCCGATCCTGGATCTGGCCGGCAACCCGGTCAGCTTCAACGCCGACGACCCGCTGGCGCGCGGCGCGCTCGAAGTCCTGCACAAGCACGGCGTCGGCCAGGCCGCCGCCAGCGACCTGCTCGCCGCCTACGCCAGTTCGGTCATCGCCGAGGCCAAGGCCACGAACGACGCCATCGCGGCCGAAATGGCCAAGCTCGGCGCCAACGGCCCGGCGCGTGTCGCCGCCGTTCAGTCCGCGCTGACTGCCCATGCCCCGGCCCAGGCCGAGGCGATCATGGCCGGCCTGTCCACCGCCGATGCGGTCGCCGGGCTCGAGACCCTGATTTCCAAGCTCACCGGCGCCGGCATCGCCGCTGCCCCGATCTCCAAGGCGGACCCCTTCGAAGGTCTGACCGGAGCCGCCCTCATCGAAGCTCACCGTTCCGCGCAAGCGGCCGGCCGCGCCGCCTAGGAGACCTGACACATGGCCGCCATCAACCTCGTCGAATACGCCAAGAGCCTCGAGAACCCGCTGGAGCGCGGCGTCGTCGAGCTGTACGCGCAGTCCTCGGACATTCTCGCGGCCATGCCGTGGAAGACCGTCTCCGGCCCGTACCAGTACAGCCGTGAGGCCACGCTGCCCGGCATCGCGTTCCGCGGCATCAACGAGACCTACACGCCGGACTACTCGATCGAGAACCCGCAGGTCGAGCAACTGTTCATCGCCGGCGGCGAAGCCGACGTGGACAACTTCCTGCTGGCCCTGGACACCGGCCGCCGCGGCCGCGAGGAGTCGCGCAAGATCAAGCAGATGGCCCGCGCCCTCACCTCGAAGGTGCTGACCGGCTCCAACGTCACGGACCCGCGCGAGTTCGACGGCCTGCAAACCCGCATCGGCTCCGGCCAGACGATCTCGAACTCGGCCACCTCCGGCGGCGGCGCCCTGTCGCTCGCCAAGCTGGACGAGGCGATCGACGCCACCCAGGACCCAACCCACCTGATCATGAACCGCTCGCTGCGGCTCAAGTTCCAGGCGGCCATCCGCGACCAGACCCTGTCCGGCAACCTGTTCATGTCGAAGGACGAGTTCGGCAAGCCGCAGATGACCTACAACGGCCTGCCCCTGCTGGTCGGCTACGAAGCCGGCCCGGACGCCAAGATCCTGCCGTTCACCGAGGCCGGTTCCGGCGGCGGCTCGACGGCCTCCTCGATCTACTGCGTCTCGTTCCGCGAGGGCGGCGTCTGCGGCCTGCAACTGGGCGGCATGTCGGTCAAGGACCTGGGCGAACTGGAAACGGCGCCGAAGCACCGCACCCGCATCGAGTGGTACACCGGCATGTGCGTCGAGAACCCCTATGCGGCCACCCGCCTGACTTCCATCACCAACGCCGCGATCGTGGCCTAGGAGCACACCGACATGGCCAACTTCCGCAGCTATACCCTCGACGCCAACCTGATCATGAAGGACGCGGGCCTGATCGCGGCTGACGCCGCGGCCACGGTCTCGAGCGCCGCCAAGATCCTCGCGGTCGGCGACGCCGTCTTCAAGGGCGTGCTGGTTGTCGACGTGACCGCCATCGAGATCGCCTCGAACGACGAGCTGTACCGCATCTGTGTGCAGGGGTCGGACTCGGCGACCTTCGCCTCGAACGTCGAGACGGTCGCCCAGCTCTCGCTCGGCGCCACCGAGGTCCGCCCTGGCGGTGCGATCGACAGCACGACCGGCCGGTACGAGGTCTTCTTCTCGAACCAGCAGGCCGGCGTCACCTACCCGTACCTGCGCGTCTATACCGACGTGTCGGGCACGATCGCCACCGGCATCAACTACTCGGCCTTCATCGGCCTCGACGTTCTGGGCTGCTAGGCCTCCCCTCCCGCGCCGCCCTGCCAAGCGCCTCCGGCCCCAAAGCCGGGGGCGCTTGTGCGTTGAGGGCGTGACCCTCTGACGTGACGGTGCCGCATGTCCAACTACGCCGCCCCCATCGAGGTTGTTCAGGCCGCCCTTCACCGGGTCGGCGAGGACACGATCACGGATCTGGACGACGGCAGCGCGCCGGCCCTGATCGCCACGTCGAACTACGAAGGGATCGTGCGTGCGAGCCTGGCCAAGCACGCCTGGTCGTTCGCGACGGACGTGACCGGCCTGACCCTGCAAGAAACCATTTCGCAGGGCCCGTGGACGAAGGCTTACACCTTCGAGAACCCGAACCTGATCAACCTGCGCTGGGTCACGGACGGCGCCCGCCGGCTGCGCGCCGGCGAGTACGTCATGCAGGCCGGTCGCGTTCTGACGCTCTCGGCCCTGACGACTCCGCAGGCCGTGATCACCACCCGCGCCAACGAGGGCGACTGGCCGGACGACTTCGCCGAGGCGATCGTCGTGCGGATGCAGGCGCTGTTCCTGGAAGGCCTGCTGGACCGCTGGCAGGACGCCCGGCTAAAGCAGAAGGACTCTGAGGGGCTGATGCTTCAGGCGATCCTGCGCGACAAGCGCCAGAGCCCCGGCGTGGTCGCCGACCGCAACGAGCTGGCCGAGGCCTTCCGTGGTGGGCGCTTCGGCGTGGGCCGCACCAGTGGCTAGGCGCTGGCAGTTCACCAACGACCTGACGGCCGGCGAGATCGCGCCGCAGTACCTCGTCCGCTCGGACGCGGCCGTGCGCAACCGCGCCGCCAAGCAGGCCCGCAACATTCTGCTGTCGCCTGGCGGCGGCTACACCCGGCGCTGGGGCTCGCGCAGTCTGGCCACGCTGCCCGGAGACGCCAGGCTTGAGACGGTCGGCGTCGGAACGGACGATGCCCTGATCTTCGCCTTCAGCAACACCAAGGTCACGGTCTACGGGCTTGATGGCACGGTCGTTCAGACGGTGACCGGCTGCCCGTGGGCGACGGCGGACCTGCGCGACATGCAGATCGCCGCCGAGAACGACCGCATCATCATCTGCTCGCAGGCGTTCGCCCCGCAGGTTGTCAGCCTCACGGCCGGGACATGGGGCGTCGCCAACTTCGCGTTCGCGTCGGGCGTCAACAGTTCGATCCGCCAGCCATACTATCGGTTCGCCGCGGCCGGCGTGAGCCTCACTCCGGGCGGGTACACCGGGTTCATCAGCCTCGTCACGTCAGCCAGCTTCTTTGTAGCCGGCCACGTCGGGACGCGCATCCGCTACAGCGGGCAGGAGATCCAGATCACGGCCGTCACCAGCGGCCTGATCGCCACCGGCACCGTCATCGGCGCCCTGTACCCGACCCTGACCGCGACCATCGGCTCGACGGACGGGTTCTATGTCGGCCAGGTCGTCCAGGGCCTGACCACGGAGATCCGGGGCGTCGTGTCGACGATCGTTGACCCGACCCACATGCGCATCCAGCTTCTCGATGGGTACTCGCTGTTCAGCGCCACGGAAAAGCTGACCGGGCCCACGGCGCAATCGACCCTGTCCGCCGTCGCCACCTACGCCACACCGGCCTCTACCGTCGATTGGGACGAACAGGTCGTCTCGGCCGTGCGCGGCTATCCAGGCGCCTGCGCGCTCCACCGCAACCGCCTGCTGCTGGGCCGCTTCCCGTCCGTCGAGAATCTGTTCTGCGCCTCCGTCGTCAACGACGTGACGGACTTCGACGTGGGCAGCGGCGCCGACAACGAGGCGATCGTCGAGACCCTGGGCCGCGACAAGACGGTCAAGATCCGTCACTTCGGGTCAGCCGAGCAGCTTCTGGTCTTCACCGAGGTCGGGCCGTTCTATGTGCCCGAGCAGGTCACGACGCCGCTCTCGCCCACCAACGTCGAGCTGCTTCAGATCGGCCCGGAGTCCGCTGGCCTGCCGGTGCCCCTGCTGGTCAGCGAGGGGTTCCTGTTCTCCGAGCAGGGCAGCGGCCGGCTGATGGGCGTGGTCCCGACCGGCAACGTGCGCCGCTCGTGGGACATTTCCGACATGTCGGAACTGGGCTTCCACCTGATGGGCGACCCGGTCGAGATCGAAATGGTCCCGGCGACGACGCTGACCGACCGGCTGATCTGCCAGCTTCGGGCAGACGGCACGATGGCCGTCATGTACTACCGCCGCGGTGCGGAGAACACCGCCTGGGTCCTCTGGTCGACGAGCGGAGAATGGCGCTCGATCGTCTCGGTCAACGGCGTCCTGTACGCGGTGGCCAAGCGCACGCATGGGGCGACGACCTCCTACTTCCTCGAGGTGTTCGACGCAGAGGTCTATGGCGACGGCGTCGTCACCCTGGCGTCCACCTCCGCGACCACCGCCGGGTATGCTGACGCCGACGCACTGGCGGTGTGGCAGGGCACAGCCTGGCTGGGCGCGTCTGATATCGACGGGACCGGCCTGCTGGCCACGCCACCGACCGCCACCGGCGCCGTCCAGATCGGCTACGATTTCACCGACACGGTCGAACTGGTCCCGCCGATTGACGGCGAGTTCGGCCTGCGCCCGAAGATCCGCATCTGCCGTGCGTGGCTGGACGTGCTGTCGACTGGTCAGGTCCGGGTCAACGACAAGGGCGGGAGCGGATACGCGGCGGCCGGCGGCGTCGGCGGCGTGGTGCCGCTGTTCACCGGGCAGCTCCTGTTCCGCCTGCTGGGTCGAAGCCGAACGCAAACGCTGACGATCTCGCAGGACCACGGCGAGCCGCTTGAGGTCCGCTCGATCACGATGGAGGTCACTTCGTAATGGAGGCCACAGCAACTCTCATGGGCGCCAGCGCCCAGAAGAAAGCGATGAACGCCGAGGCCCGGCTTCAGGAGCGCCAGGCGCTGGACGTGGATCTGCAATCGGCAGAGGCCGCCGCGCGCCGGCGCGAGCAACTGCTGGGCGCCATGCAGACGATCGAGACCCGCCGCGCGGCATCTGGCCTGTCGGGCGACTCGCCCACGGCCATCGCCATCGAGAATGAAATGCGCAAGCGCGTGTCGCGCGACATTGCCGTGGACGGTCGCGGATACCGCAACCAGAAGTACGCCCTGCTGCAAGGCGCCGCCGTCAACCGCGCGGGCGCCAAGAACGCCATGATCGTCGGGTCGCTCAGGGCCTACCAGTCCATCAGCGACCAGGCCGCGAGCGTGATGGCTGCGGGGGCGAAGTAATGGCCACCGGCACCGGCCCACTGGGCGAGAACCTGAACGCGGGGATGAACGTCCCCAACATCACCCCCGACGTGAACTACAGCGCGGGGCTTGGCGCCTACGAGCAACTGGCCCAGGTCGGCCGGCGGTTCGACGCGACGATCCAGAAGAGTCTCAACGAGCGCGCGGCGTCCAAGGGCAAGGCCGAGGGCGCTGCCATCGCCTCCGGACAGGCCGAGTACAAGTCGCACTGGTACGACTTCAGCGAGTCCGGCCAGGCCCGCAAGGACGCGCTGACCGCGGCCTACACGGCCGGCACGCGCACGGACATTGACGCGCGCGAGCGGGCGCTGCGTTCGCAGTTCGCCTACGACCCGGACGGCTACAAGAAGGCCACCGACGCCATGGTGTCGGGGTTCATCCAGAACGCGCCCGGCGAGTTCGCGACCGACGTTGAGGCCTACGCCCGCGCGCATGTCGACGACGGCCTGAGCGTCGTCTCGGCGGCCAGGCAGCAGCGCGACGATCGCGAGTCCGTCGCCACGGTGAATGCCCGCCAGAAGGCGCTCGAGGAGTCGCTGCTGGACATGGCGGCGACTGCCGGCGGCGACACGTCGTTCGGGTTCATGCGCGCGCAAGCCGAGTGGACCGGCCTCGAGATTGAGAAGATCGGCAACCCTCTGTTCGCCTACACGCCGGAGCAGTCCTCGCTGGCCGAGGCTGGCCTGCTGGATCGCATCGGCGGAACCGTTGTCACGCGTGACGCCCTGTCGACCTTCACCACGGCCGGCGGTGGCCTGCCAGGATACGCGGCGGCCAAGCGGTTCCTGAGCGACGAGTTCCTGAACGGCGAGGAGTTCGCCAGCATCCCGCCCGAACGCCGTGCCCGCTATGTGCGCGAGGCGACCAAGAACCTGGATGCAGCCTACGCCGGCGACCGGGAGGCGCGCCGCGCGGAGACGGCCGCGCGGACCGATGCCGAGCGCGCCCAGCGCGACGCTGCCGAGGACCTGAAGCTCCGTATCGAACTTGGTGAGGCCGGGCGCGGCGAAGTCATGGCGGCCCAGCGCGGCGACCAGATCGACGACGGCATGGCTGCGAGCCTGCTGCGCTACAGCGACACCCGCGCCCGCCGCCAGGCCGCCGACGCCCGCAGGGCTGCCGGCGGGGCGGCGAGCGGAGATCACGGCTACAAGGATCTGCGCGCGCAGGCCGGCGCTGGAACGCTGACCGACAGCGACATTGCGGACGGCATCGCCTCCGGTGTCATCGACCGGGCCCAGGCTCAGACGCTGCGAAACGTGCGCAATGGCGCGCGCAAGGCGGATCTAGACATGCTGACGGGCCCCGTCTTCGCGGCCATCGACCGCCGGCCGGGCCTGTCCGCTGATCGGAAGCGAGAACTGCGCCGGCAGGCCGAGGTCGCGGCGAACACCGTGTTCGAGCGCACGCCTGACGCGACGCCTGACGAGCGCGCCGCGCAGGCCGCCAAGATGCTGCCCTTCTTCGCCGGCGGGCAGGCTGGCGGCGGGCCTGGTGCTGCGCAGGCTGCCGAGGGCGCGCGTCGCAAGGCGCTGGCCGCCCAGTACAAGGCCGGCAAGATGACCTACTCCCGATACCAGGAACTGCTGAAGGGCGGACACTGATGGCCAAAGCACCCCAAGTCGTAGGCGCGGGCGCGACGTTCGACGCCCCGGCGCCGCTGACGCCCGGCCAGCAGCAGACCGCCGCCCAACTGGCCGCTGCCGGCGCGACCAAGCTGCCGGCCGCCGAGCGTCCCGGTTCAGACACCGCGGGCCTGCCGGCCGACGCCGTCAGCATGGACCTGCGCGGAACCGTGCGCGTCGGGCCCTACCAGCCGGCCGACGCCGAGTACGGCAAGCGGCTCGAGACCCGCGACGTGGCGGCGATCGACCACGAGACCAACGAGATCGAGGCCGAGGGGCTGGCCGAGGCCGCCGCTGCGGCGCCGAAGCCCGACCCGAACGTCAAGCCGCTCTACGCTCGCGTTGGTGGCACGGCCTGGGCGGCTGCGAAAGACCTGGGCGGCGGCATCGTGCAGTCCCCTATCGCCGTCGTCGAGGGCGCCAAGGAGGCGCTGAACAACACGCTGGATCTGATCGACGAGGCGGGCGACGCGCTTGATCGCATCGTGCCCGGCACAGTGTGGGTCGGCCCGGACGGCGTTGAAATGATCACGCAGGACGAGGCGTCGCGCCGCAAGGGCAACGACGGCGGGTTCCTGGGCCGCTTCAGCCTGAAGGGCAAGGACGCCCTGACGACCAACACCGGCAAGTTCATCGAGAAGGCCACGCAGTTCGCGACCGGCTTTGTCATGGGCGGCAAGGTGCTGAAGGGCTGGGGAGCAGCCGGCAAGGTCTCGGGGACCATGAAGGCGATGGCGCAAGGCGCGATCGCCGACTTCAGTGCGTTCGACCCGCACGAGGAACGCCTGAGCAATCTGCTTCAGGACATGGCGCCAGAGGCGGCAAAGCCGATCTTCGACTACCTGGCCGCCGACAACGAGGACTCCGAGTTGGTCGGCCGGACCAAGAACGCGATCGAGGGGCTGGGCCTGGGCGTCGTTGCCGACCAGTTCTTCCACGGCCTGCGCGCCCTGAAGGCCGCCCGTAACGCCAAGGCCGTGGCGCGCGCCGAGGCGCAGTCCGGCGGCTATCAGGTCGACCCGGCGATGGCCGAGGCTCGCGCCGAGGCCGAGGGGGCGCAGGTCGTCGCCGAGGCCGAGGCCATGCTGAAGCCAGACTTCAAGCGCAAGATCGACGCTGCGGCCAAGACCGCTGCGCCGGTCACGCCGGCGCAGGTGCTGAACGCCACCATCGAGCCCAACGTCTTCGACCTGAAGTTCCACACGTTCGAGACGGCCGACGATATCAAGGCTGCGATCTCGACGATCGCCGAGCGCAACGTCGACCAGGTCGACGCGGCGCGCGGCGGCACGCAGTCGTGGGCGACCACGCGTGAGGCGGCCGAGGGTATCGACTGGGTGTCGAGCATGGCGGCCCGCCGGCCGGGCGAGGCCCTGAACGCCGCGCACATCACGGCCTACCGCGGCGCCATGAACGCCAGCGCCCAGAAGCTGCTGACGCTGGCCGAGGAGGTCTCGGTCAACCCGTCGATGGCCGCGCAGTTTGCGTTCCGCCGGCACATGGCCACGCACAACGCGATCCAGATGGAGTTCATGGGCGCCCGCGCCGAGGCTGGCCGCGCGCTCAATGCCTTCAAGATGCCGGTCGGCACGCCCGCGCGCCAGCTTCGCCAGATCGACGACCTGCTGGCCGAGAACGGTGGCGCGGCCACGGCGCAGGAACTGGCCAAGAAGGTGCTTCGCGCTGCCCGCAACGGCGACGTGGCCATGAACGAGATCGCTCGCGTGGGCGCGTTCGCCCACTCCCGCGCGATGGTCAAGCTGCTCTACACCAACGGCCTGCTGTCAGGACTCGGGACGCCAGTGATCAACGTGGCCGGCAACGGGTTCGCCCTGCTGATGAACGTGGCCGACCGCGCCGCGTCGCCGCACGTCGCCCGCGCCATGGGCGAGCTGCCACACGTCGAGGCGGGCGAGGGCGCTGCGCTGCTGGCTGGCTACTGGGGCGCGCTGAAAGACGCGTTCCGCATGGCGCCGGGCGAGGCTGTCAGCCACATGGGCTGGCAGGCCATGAAGGAGAAGGGCGCGCTGCGCTCGCTGGCCCCCGGCCTCGACGACGCGCTGCCCGCCGGCCTCGAGCGCACCGGCCGCGAGGAATCGGGCGGCGTGTCGTTCGCCGATCAGGTCGCGTCCAAGCCCCTGAGCGCCGCCGCGTGGCGCGTGTCCGAGGACTCCGGGCTCGGCCGCACGCTCGACTTCTTCCAGATGGTGATCGAGACGCCGTCGAACGCCAACGCGCTCATGGACGACTTCTTCCGGGTTGCCGCTGCGCGGGGTGAGCTTCAGGCCCAGGCGTTCCGCCAGACCCAGCAGGAACTGCGCGCCGGCGCGATCGGACGAGACGGTGTTCGGGAGCGCATGGCCGCGATTCTGGCCAGCCCCGAGCCGCACATGCTCGACGCCGCCGAGCTTGAAATGCGGGAACTGACCTTCACGCGGGCGGACGGCGGGGCCGAGAAGTGGTTTAGCAGTCTCCGAGAGGGACTCGACAGCCGCGGCCCGATCCCGTTCGGCACGCTGCTGATGCCGTTCGTCCGCACGCCGGCGAACATCATGTCGATGGCCATGCGCCACGCGCCGCTGGCGCCGTGGATGGCCCGCTACACCAAGGACATTGCGGCCGGCGGCGCCCGCGCGGAACTTGCCCGGTCGAAGTGGGCGGTCGGCACGGCGGCCTATGCCCTGTTCATCGACATGGCGATGAACGGCCAGATCACCGGCGGCGGGCCCGGAAACAAGGGCCAGCGCGACGCCATGAGCCGCGAGGACGAGAACGGCGGCGTGAGCTGGCAGCCCTACAGCGTGCGCGTCGGCGACCGCTGGATCAACTACGAGCGCGCCGACCCGCTCGGCACGGCGATGAGCCTGGCCGCCGACTACTCCGAGATCCTGGCCAACGACGACTGGGACAGCGGGAGCATCCAGACTCCGGGCGAGGTCGGCGCGCACATCGTCGGCGCCTTCGGCCACGCGTTCTTCGACAAGACCATGCTGCGCTCGGTGTTCGACACAATGGGCGCGGTGACTTCTGGCAATGTCGCCGAGGCCGAGAAGATGCTGAAGGACCGGGCGACCGGCATGATCCCGTTCTCGTCGGCCCTTCGCATGGTTCGCCGGGGCGACGACGAGTACATGCGCGAGACCAGTGGTGTGCTAGACGGCCTCCGCAACATGACCCCCGGCCTGTCGACGACCCTGCCGCCCCAGCGCGACCTGTGGGGCCGCGAGCGCACCTACCAGTCCGGGCTGGGCATGGTCTATGACGCGATCTCGCCGGTGAAGACCAAGGCGGCCGGCGGCTCGGCGATCGACATTGAGATCCTGGACCTGGGCGTCAGCGTCGTCATGCCGACCAAGTCCATGCAGATCGACGGCGAGCGCGTCTCGCTGCGCAACCGTCTCGACATTTACAGCACCTTCGTCGCCGCCGCTGGCCAGCCGGCCTACGACCACCTCGAGGCCGTCGTCACTGGCAACCACACCGACTCTGACTTCTACTTCGGCCTGACGGACGGGCCGAGCGGCGGCAAGGCGGACTACATCAAGGACGTGATCGAGGACTACCGCAAGCTGGCGCGGGAGCAGGTCATGGAGATCTACGGCGACGAGCTTCAGACCATGGCCGAGCAGGCGCGGCGGGCGCGGGAGCAGGCGCGGGACTAGACCCCGGCGTGCGTTGAGACATAGCCCCCACGGCCGTTTCGTGGGGGCATGGCCAATCTCCCGATCCCCGACGAACAGACCTGGACGACCTACACGGCCTACACGGGCTCGGGTCCTCTCAGCTTCACTTTCTCGATCTTCGCCAAGGCTGACCTGCGTGTAAAGGTCGGCACAGTCGAGCTGGCGCAGGCCGACTTCACGTTCGCCGGGACGCTGATAGACACGGGCTACGACGGCGGCTCGATCAGCCTGGTCACGCCGGCCGCAGCGCAGGACGTGGTCATCTGGCGACAGGTAAAGCCCGCCCGCGCCACCGACTTCGCGCCGGCCTCAAGCATCCCGGTCAAGTCGATCGACGCCGCGCTGGACAAGCTGACCGCGCACGCGCAGGACGCCCGCCGGGATCTCGACCGCGCCTTCAAGGTGGCGGTCGGGTCGATCGGCACCGAACTGGATTACAATGCGTTCGTCGAGGCGGCCGGTGAGGCTATCTCAGACGCGGCGCTGGCCGACATCGAGACTGCCCGCTCTGGCGGGGTCACGAGCGTCAACACCGCCGGGACCACGCAGGTCTCGGCGGTCAACACGGCCGGCACAACCCAAGTCGGCGCCGTCAACACGGCCGGCTCCACTCAGGTCACGGCCGTCAACACCGCCGGGACCACACAGACGGGCCTCGTGCAGACCGAGGGCACGACGCAGGCGACCGCGGTTACGACGGCCGGCACTACCGCGTTGGCCAACATCGCCGGCGCCGTGCTCGCCGCGGCCGGAGGCTCGCAGCAGTTCTTCGCCAGCACGGCAGACGGCATTTCCAGCGGCGTCATCAGCACAACTGGCCTTGTTGCGGGGTCCGGCGGGACGAACGGAACCTTCGATGTGGCGTTCACGGGCGGCGCGGGGACGGGCGCGGCGGCACGCTTTGTCGTGGCCGGTGGCGCCCTCACGCAGATCACCATCACCAACCCAGGCGTCAACTACACCAGCGCCCCGACCATGGCGTTTACCGCTTCGGCGGGCCTGACCGGCGCCAGCGCCACGGCCGTAACCGGCGCGCGCAACAACGTCGGGGAATACTTCTTCGTTGGCACGAGTCTGTTCGCGACTCTTTACCTGGTTTCGGCGGGGCCGGCGGCGACCAGCACGGGCGTCTCGATCGCCAACGGACAGGTTGTCAACGATAGCCTCCGGGCCCTGAAGGCGATCGCCGGGGCGGATGTGCTGAACGACGCCGTCTTCGCCGCCACCACGGTGGACGCCTACGGTATCACAAGCCCCGCCACCGGCCTCAACTCGGCTGCGAACAACAGTTACACCCAAGTCTACACGATCACCCGCCCAGGCATCCTGAAGCGGGTCGGTGGTTGGATGCAAACGGCGGGCAACTTCGAGATCAGGGTCCGCCGCGCCGAGGTGGACAGTAAGGGTGTTCTGACCGGCACCTACAAGCTGATCTCGCTGACCACGATCACCTCGACCGGCACGGGCTTGAAGACCTTCACAGAGGTCGACGGCGTGCCCGCGATCATGGTGCAGCCGAACGATCAGGTGTTGTTCAAGATGACGGTCGGCAAGTTCGCCGTCATCGCGTCCGGCACACAATATCGGGTGTCTGGTGTTGACGCCTCGACCCTCGGACAGACCGGCCTTGCCGCAGCGACGTTCAACTCTGGCGAAAGCGTCCAGATGTGGTTCGAGTTGGAGGCAGCGGTGGCGACGGTGAACTACCAGACCCGCATCAACGCCCTGGAAGCCAAGGCCAACCGCCAGCCGGGGGAAATGCACAACCGCAATACCGCCGTTGCGCGGCAACTGTTCAACACGACGGCGACACCCACGGGGTGGACGCTGAACAACTGGACTATGAGCAGTGCCGGGGCTTCCAGCCCGGCCACGGCGGCTCTGGCCTCGCACCTGTCGTGCGGCCAGAAGTGCGTCTACGACCGGATGCAGGTAACGGCCAGGATCAAGATCAACGTCACCGCGTCAATCCATGGCATCTACGTTCCGGCCATCGAGAGCGGCAACCCGAACGGAACCTATGTCGCCATCGACAACGGGTTCCTGAAAATCTACAACATGAACACGGTCGGCACGGCCATCAATGGCACGACGACCAAGCTGCGCGGCACCTCGGGCGCCTTCTCCACCGCTCTCGTGGCCGGGCGCGAGTACATCCTCAAGCTCGTGAAGGACGGG
>Ga0066438_1000362_pt1 | contig 12216 bp, 6 predicted proteins | sample LakWasMet56_HOW8_2_FD_59526 | JGI IMG/M metagenome (GOLD analysis project Ga0066438, IMG submission 59526) | Freshwater sediment methanotrophic microbial communities from Lake Washington under simulated oxygen tension - Sediment Metagenome 56_HOW8 | ecosystem: Environmental > Aquatic > Freshwater...
GTTCCGTGGGTGAGCGAGATGCCCGCGCACTGGCAGCTGACGCCGAATCGGGCACACCTTCGCGTCCGGAAAGTTCTCGTTGGGGCTCGGCACCGTGAGTATCAGCTGCTTTCGCTAACGAAACGCGGCGTGATCATTCGCGACCTCTCAGAGAACAAGGGCAAGTTCTCGTCGGACATGGGGACCTCCCAAGAGGTGCGCGCCGGCGACCTTGTCTTCTGCCTGTTCGACGTCCCGGAGACGCCGCGAACGGTAGGTCTATCCTCACACAACGGCATGATCACCGGCGCATACGCCGTGATGGAATGCAGAGACCTCTCGATCGCACGTTTCTTGGAGGCGTTCTACATCGCGATGGACGACAGCAAGTTGCTGAGCCCGCTCTATTCGGGCCTCCGCAACACGATTCCAAAGGATCGTCTGCTCGGCGCGAAGACGCCGATCCCACCGGCCGGGGAGCGTGAACGCATCCTGAGCTTCATCGCAACGGAGACTCGTGCAATCCAGGCAGGGATAGACCGGACCGCTGCTGAGATCGCGCTGGTCCAAGAGTATCGAGCCCGGCTTGTCGCCGACGTCGTGACTGGCCAGCTCGATGTCCGCACGGCCGCCGCGGGCCTGCCCGTCGTCGAGCCCGAAGCCGCACCGACCGAAAGCGAAGGCGACGAGACCGACATCGAAGACGGCGAGGCAGCATGACCACGGACATCTCCGAGAAGGGCCTCGAGGGCCTCATCGTTCGTTCGATGACCGGTCGGCTCGACCTGCTCTCGCCGCCCTACGTGGCGAACGAGGCTTCGACGCCGGTCGCTGGTGGTACCGGCTGGATCCTCGGCGACCCGAAGCACTACGACCGTGGCGCCTGCATCGATCTCGTCCAGCTCCGTGGCTTCGTGATGGCCACGCAACCCGAGCTCGTCGACAAGCTCTCGCTCGAGAACGACACGCCGACACGCCGCCAGTTCCTCGCTCGGCTGGAGAAGGAGGTCGGCAAGCGCGGCGTCGTCGACGTGCTCCGGAAGGGCATCGACCACGGCCCCCTGCACGTCGATCTCTTCTACGGCACCCCTTCAGCGGGCAACGACAAGGCGGCAGAGCGCTTCGCCCGCAACCGCTTCAGCGTCACCCGGCAGCTCGCCTACAGTCGCGACGAGACGCGGCGGGCCCTCGATCTGGGGCTGTTCATTAACGGCTTGCCCATCGCGACCTTCGAACTGAAGAACAGCCTCACCAAGCAGACCGTCGAGGACGCGGTCGAGCAGTACCGCCGTGACCGGGATCCGGGCGAGCGGCTGTTCTCGTTCGGCCGGTGTGTCGTTCACTTCGCCGTCGATGACAGCGAGGTTCGGTTTTGCACCGAGCTCAGAGGCAAGGGCTCATGGTTCCTCCCGTTCAACAAGGGCTACAACGACGGGGCCGGCAACCCGCCGAACCCGAACGGGCTCAAGACCTCCTACCTCTGGGAGGAGGTCCTCACGCCGCGCGGGCTGACCGACATCCTGGAGAACTACGCGCAGGTCGTCGAGGAGACCGACCGCCGTTCGGGCAAGAAGAAGCAGAAGCAGGTCTTTCCGCGCTTCCACCAGCTCGACGTGGTTCGCAAGGTGCTCGCCGACACCCGCAAGGTCGGCGCCGGGCGTCGCTACCTCGTCCAACACTCGGCGGGCAGCGGCAAGTCCAACTCGATCGCCTGGCTCGCCCACCAGCTCATCGCGGTGAAGCAGGCCGACGGCAAGGAGGCCTTCGACTCCATCATCGTCGTCACCGATCGGCGCATCCTCGATGAGCAGATCCAGACGAACATCAAGCAGTTCGCGCAGGTGAGCGCGGTGGTCGGCGCGGTCACCGGCTCGGGCACGTCGAAAACGCAGCAGCTCTCGAAGTTCCTGGAGTCGGGCAAGAAGATCATCATCAGCACCGTCCAGACGTTCCCCTTCCTCCTCAAGGAGATCGGGGACGCGCACCGCGGGCGACGCTTCGCTATCATCATCGACGAGGCACACTCCAGCCAGGGCGGCAAGACCGCCTCGGCGATGAGCGAAGCCCTCGCGGAGGCGGCCGACGACCCCGAGGACGTCGTCAACGACGAGCTTCAGCGCCGCATGGACGCGCGCAAGATGCTCACCAACGCGAGCTACTTCGCGTTCACCGCGACGCCCAAGAACAAGACGCTGGAGATCTTCGGCGATGCTTTGCCGGCCGACGCCGAGGGCAAGGTCCAGCACCGCCCGTTCCACAGCTACACGATGAAGCAGGCCGTCCAGGAGGGCTTCATCCTCGACGTGCTCAAGTCGTACACGCCGGTCAACAGCTACTACAAGCTGGTCAAGACCATCGAGGGCGACCCCGAGTTCGACGTGAAGAAGGCGCGCAAGAAGCTGCGCCGATACGTGGAGAGCCACGACACGGCGATTCGGCTGAAGGCCGAGATCATGGTCGACCACTTCCACGAGCAGGTGATCGCCCTCGGGAAGATCAAGGGGCAGGCTCGCGCGATGGTCGTCACCAACGGCATCGAGCGCGCGGTGCAGTACTACACCGCCTTCAAGGACTACCTCGCCGAGCGGAAGAGCCCGTACCGCGCGATCGTCGCGTTCTCGGGGGAGCACGACTTCGGCGACGGCAAGGTGACCGAGTCGTCGCTCAACGGCTTTCCGTCGTCGGAGATCCCGGAACGCATCCAGGAGGACCCGTACCGGTTCCTCATCTGCGCCGACAAGTTCCAGACCGGCTACGACGAGCCGCTTCTCCACACGATGTACGTCGACAAGGGGCTCTCGGGCATCAAGGCAGTGCAGACGCTCTCGCGCCTGAACCGCGCGCACCCCGACAAGCACGACGTCTTCGTGCTCGACTTCCAGAACGACGTCGAGGGGATCACCAAGGCCTTCGCCGACTACTACCGCACGACGGTCCTCAGCGAAGAGACGGACCCCAACAAGCTCCACGACCTGAAGGCGGCCCTCGACGGCTGGCAGGTCTACTCGCCGGAGCAGGTGGACGAAATCAGCGCGCTGTTCCTCGGCGGCGCGCAGCGCGACAAGCTCGACCCGATCTTGGATGCATGCGTCGCCGTGTACCTCGAGCGGCTCGACGAGGATGGTCAGGTCGATTTCAAGGGGAAGGCCAAGGCGTTCACGCGCACCTACGACTTCCTCGCCTCGATCCTGCCGTACTCGAACCCCGGCTGGGAGAAGCTGTCGATCCTCCTGAACTTCCTGATCCCGAAGCTGCCTGCACCGAAGGAAGAGGACCTGGCGAAGGGCATCCTCGAGTCCATCGACATGGACAGCTACCGCGTCGAGAAGCAGGCACTGCAGAAGCTCCAGCTACCCGACGATGAAGCCGTCATCGATCCCGTTCCCATCGCGGGAGGCGGGCGCAAGGCCGAACCCGAACTCGACCGGCTCTCGAACATCCTCAAGAGCTTCAATGAACAGTTCGGCACGTTGTTCGAAGACGCGGATCGAGTCGCGCGTCGCTTCCGTGAGGACATCGCGCCCAAGGTCGCGGCCGATCCCGCCTACCAGAACGCCATGCTCAACACGCCGCAGACGGCGCGCATCGAGCACGACAAGGCGCTCGCCAAGGTGATGCTCGAGCTGCTCAAGGACGATACCGAGGTGTACAAGCAGTTCGTCCAGAACTCATCGTTCAAGCGCTTCGTTACCGACATGGTGTTCGGCCTGACCTCGGGCCGCGTTACATCGACGACGGACACGCGACCCAACTCGCGCCAGCAGAGGCTCGCGCAGTCGGCGGATCCGCGTGATCGGCTCGGCTCCGTGCTCCTCGGCCTGCTTGAGAAGACGCGGAGCATCACGCTCGGCGACGCGATCCGGGCAGCCGAGAAGATGGGCTTGGGCGACGACGACGCGCTCGCGGCGGTGGAACGACTGGCTCGACCGCAGACGGCGAGCCTCCGGAGATTCTACGTGGAGCGATCGGGCGCCCAGGCACGCATTGTCACGGCCGAGGAAGTGCGCGAGCGCTCCGCAACGGCGCCGGACAATCGGCACGAGTGGGCGTCGGTTGTCGAGGTCGTGTGGGCATCGAATGAGGCCGACGCGGTTGCCGGAGGCAGGGCGTGACCAAGGTTGACCCGGACTCCTCCCTCGAACGGCTGTTGGGCCTCCTCCAAGGGCACAACTCCAATCTGATGGACCTCCTGCTCGCGAAAACGGAGCAGGAATTCATTTCGGCGACGGAGGGGGCGATCGAGCGCGCGATAAAGACCATCGAGAACGGCTCGAAGGAGTACGCGACGCTGAATGAGCCAGGGCTGTCGCATCTCCTCGCAGACTGTCTCAACCTCATGGGTTGGCGCGCGACTCCGGAGACGAACAACAACGGGCACGTCGACGTCGTCGTGGAGAGCGCGTTCGGCAGGCACTGGAAGTACCTGGGTGAGTGCAAGCTCCACAAGGGTTACCAGTACCATGTCGATGGGTGCCAGCAGCTCCTTGGCTACTGCACCGGCCGCGAGTCACGCGCGTTCTGCATGGACTTCATCAAGACGACCGATGCGTTCAAAAAGATGAAGAAGCTCCGTTCCGAGATGGACGAGAAACTGCCGCTCAAGCAGAGGGCGGCCGGCGCGGACCACAGCATTGCTGGTGGCTTCGTCACCAGCCACGATCACGCGACCGGAGCGATCGTGGAGATCCTGCACCTCGGTTGCTCGGTGCCGAAGCCGTGAGGTTCGGCACTGGATCTCACCGGACCTGCGGGCGCTGCGGTGACAGCCCGCAGCCGTGTAGACGGGCCGGTGACGTCTCTTGACGACGCTGGTCGGCCCCTGGTTCTGGCCCCTCCGCGACCCGGACCTTCGCGACGAACATCGCGCAGGGACGGCGTTCTGCTCTGCAAGTCGCATAGTGCTCGCCATCAGATCCGGTGAAGAGTCACGCGGCGAGCGACACGCCCAGCCCGGGCGACGCGCGTGATGAGCTACTTCACGGCATCGATCCCCGCGAGCGTGAGGAGCGGCTCGATCTGAGGTGCAGCTTCGCCCGCCTCGGAGGAGCCGATGATTCCAAGTTCACCACGCGCTCGTACCACCGCCGGTCCCTCGTCAGTGGACCTCACTCGACCTCCGCCCGCGAACGCGCCAGCCTGTCCCCGTGAGCTACGACCTCTCCTTCCGCGCCACGCGCCCCCTCACGCGCACTGAGGTCTTCGACTGGCTCGCCGAGCAGCCCTTCGCCTTCGTTTCCCCCGAGCGCATCGGCTTCGAGAACGAGGCCACCGGCGTCTACTTCGGCTTCGACTTCTACGAAGGCGAGCCGCTCCCTGCGTTCAACCTGAACTACGTGCGCCCGCACGTCTTCGGGCTCGAGGCCGAGTTCACGCTCACCGCGTTCGTCGAGCACTTCAACCTCGAGGTCATCGACCCCCAGATGGACGGCATGGGCGAGGGCCCGTACTCGTGCGAGGGCTTTCTGCGCGGGTGGAACGCGGGCAATCGCGCCGGCTACCAGCTCGCGCTCGATGACGGCGCCGCGGTGTGGAACCTCCCGCGCGCGACGAACTTCATGGTGTGGACGTGGAATCTCCAGCGGGAGGCCACGCAGGCCCTGTTCGAAGACGGCTCGCTGCCGCCCGCCTACGTGCCGACCGCGCTGGTGCTGCTCGACTCGGAAGGCGAAGTGACCACCGGCGTCACCTGGACCGGCGACATGCCGCTGTGTTTCCCCGAGGGCATCGACTGGCTGTTGCTGCCGGGCGACGACGAGACGGTGGTGCTCTCGCGCAGCGTGCTGCTCGAGGTGCTCACGCCCACGCACCGCTGGCCGGCCGAGCACGAAGACATCGGCACGCCGTCGGTGGTGATCGACGCGCCGTCAGCCGAGGTCCGTGAGCGGTTGCTCGCCTTCGCCGCGCCCAAACACTTCACGCGGCTGCCGATTGATCAGGTCCTCGATCGGGAGCTGGTCGACGAGGTGAAGCGTCGCTGACCGCCCTCGCCTACAGCGGCTCCGGGCCCGCCCACGGGGCCGATGGCAGCGTCGGTGCTTCCCGGAAGCTCTTCGGCAGCTCTCCCGTCAGGCTCTCGAGGAAGGCGTTGATCGACGCGACCTGCTCATCGGTGAGGTCCTTGTTCAACTGGAGCTTCCCCATCCACCGGATGGCGGTCGCCAGGTCCCTGGCAGACGCGTCGTGGAAGTAGGGCGCCGTCTCGGTGATGTTTCGCAGCGACGGGACCTTGAACACGTAGAGATCCGCCTCCTGCTTCGTGACGTCGTAGCGTCCCTTGTCTGGCGTGCTGGACTTCGTCAGCGACCAGTAGTCCTGAAAGACGCCGAACTTCTGCAGGCTGCGGCCGCCGACGGCAGGCCCGTTGTGGCAGCCCACGCAGCCGACCGAGATGAACTCCTGCAAGCCCTTGCGCGCCGCAGGGGAGATCGCCTTCACGTCCCCCTCGAGGAACCGGTCGAACGGGGCTCGGGTGGTGAGCGAGCGCTGGTAGCTCCCCAGCGCGCTCGCGGCGTTCTCGAGGGTGAGCGGCGTCGCCGCCTTCGGAAAGGCCTTCTGGAAGAGCGGTGCATAGCCCGCCAGCTCGAAGCGCTTCACGGCCTCCTCGGTCGAGGCATTGCCGAAGCTCAAGGGCGTGGTGAACGAGCGGAGCGCCTGGTCCTCGAGGCTGGTGCGATCGTTGCGCCAGTGCACCACGTCCTGGAACGCCAAGTTCAGGATGGACTGAGCGTTCCGCGCGCCCTTGTTGTTGTTGAAGCCCGCCGACTGGGGGAGCCGATCGGTGCTGTAGAACTGCGGTTGGTGGCACCGCACGCACGTCGTGCTGCCGTCCTTCGACAGCCGGTAGTCGAAGAAGATCTTCCGGCCCAGCTCGAGCTGCTCTGCCGCGATGGGGTCCGGCGCGGGGGCCTTCGCCGGAATGACGCCGAAGAGCGCCCTGGCGGTGCGAACGAGTTCCTTGTCGCTGGAGGCGGGGCTGGCCTGCAGCGCCAGGCCCAGGACGGCCGAGGAGAGGACGGAGAAGGGAGTCATGGGGACTCCCTCACTAACGGCGAGTGACGACGCGCGACAGGTGAACTGGCCGTACTAGCCCTGCCAGCCGCCGCCGAGCGCCTGGTAGATGTTCACCATCGACAGCAGCAACCGCTTCTTGGTCTCGATCAGCTCCAGCTCGGCGTCGAGCTTGTCGCGGCGGGTGAGCAGCACTTCCATGTAGTCCGCGCGCGCCGACTGAAAGAGCACGTTGGAGATCTCCACCGACTCGGTCAGCGTCTGCACCTGCTGTTCCTGCAGCTCGAAGCCCTTCTGCAGGTTGTCGTACTTCACGAGCTGGTTGGCGACGTCGGTGAACGCCTGCAGCAGCGTGCGCTCGTAGTTGAACACCGCCTGAATCTGCCGCGCGTTCGCCGAGCGGTACTGCGCCTCGATGCCCGCGCGGTTGAGCAGCGGCGCCACCAGGTTGCCGGCGAGGTTGTAGAGCAACGACTCCGGCGTCGAGACCAGGTGCGCGATGTTGAACGACTGGTAGCCCACCGCCGCGTCGATGCTCAACGAGGGGAAGAAGTTCGCGCGCGCCACGCTGACATCGAGCTTCGAGGCCTCGAGCTCCAGCTCGGCCTGCCGCACGTCGGGCCGGTTCTCGAGCAGCTGCGAGGGCACCCCTGAGGCGAGCGTGGCGGGCAACGGGTCCTTCAGCGCGTCGGGGTTGCGCGCCACCGGTTGCGGGTAGCGGCCCACGAGAAAGTTGATGCGGTTCTCGGCCTGCACCCGTTCCTGCTCGAGGTCGTACAGGCGGCTGCGATTCTTCAGCACCTCGGCCTCGAAGCGCTGCACCGCGAGCTGCGTCACCCGCGCGGCCTGCTTCTCGATCTTCACCACCTCGAGCGCGTCTTGCTGAATCTTGATGTTCCGCTTCAAGACCTCGAGCTGGTTGTCGAGCGCGATGAGCTCGTAATACGAGCGGGCGATCTCCGCGACGAGCTGGGTCACCATGAAGTTCTTCCCGCCCACGCTCGCCTGGTAGCGGAAGTCGGCCGACTGCGCGGCGTTGCGGAGCTTGCCCCACACGTCGATCTCCCACGACGCCTGCAGCCCGAAGCCGAAGTTGCCGAGGTTCTCCGGCACGCCGGTCGCTTTGTCCGAGAAGCCCTGGCTGGTGTAGCCGCCCACCTTCTCGATGCCGGTGCCCAGCCCCGCCTTCAACTTCGGCAGGTACTCACCGCGCCGCGCGGCGATCTCCGTCTGCGCGATGATGATCTCCTGCAGCCGAACGTTGAGCTCCTGGTTGTTCTGCAGCGCGGTGGAGATGAGCCCCTGCAGCTCGGGGCTGGCGAAGAAGTCCTTCCAGTTCTTCTTGCCCACCGTCTCGTCGGAGGTCGCCTCGTCGCCCTGACGGAAGCTCTTCGGCACCGCCTTGCTCACCTCGCGCGCCGGGTTCTCGACCAGCGTGGGAATGCAGCCACTGCCCAGCACGCACGCGGCGATCGCCGCCCACCTTCGCAGCTCAGACATGACGGGCCACCTCCTCGGCCAGCGGCTCTTCGTCTTCTTCTTTGATGAGGCTCTTGCCCTCCGCGAGGGTGCCGAAGATGAAGTACAGGCCCGGCACGATCGCCACGCCGAACACCGAGCCGAACAACATGCCCCCCAGCGCCGAGGCGCCGATGGTGCGGTTGCCGATGGCGCCCGGGCCGGTGGCCACCACCAGCGGCAGCAGGCCGGCGATGAAGGCGAACGAGGTCATCAGAATCGGGCGGAAGCGCACCCGCGCGCCTTCGATGGCCGCCTCGAGCACCGTCGCGCCGTCACGGTGCTTCTGCACCGCGAACTCGACGATCAACACCGCGTTCTTGCCGAGCAGACCGACCAGCATCACCAGCCCGAGCTGCGCGTAGATGTCGTTGGCGAGGCCCATCGCCTTGAGCAAGAGGAACGAGCCGAACACGCCGATGGGCAGCGAGAGCACCACCGCCAGCGGCAGAATGAAGCTCTCGTATTGCGCCGCGAGCACCAGGTACACGAAGGCCAGCACGATGACGAAGATGATGATCGCCTCGTTGCCACGCGCCGCTTCGTCGTACGACAGGCCTTCCCACGCGATGTCGTAGCCGCGGGGCAGGGTCTTCGCGGCCACTTCCTTCACCGCCTCGATGGCGTCGCCGCTGGTGTAGCCCTTCGCCGGCTCGCCGCGGATGGCCGACGAGTTGTACAGGTTGTAGCGGGTGATCTCGTTGGGCCCCTGCGTCTTGCGAATGGTCATGAACGCCGAGTACGGCACCATCTCGTCGCGATCGTTCTTCACGTAGAAGTTGAGCAGGTCGCTCGGCAGCCGCCGGAACTCGGGCGAGGCCTGCACGTACACCTTGAAGAAGTTGCTGAAGCGGATGAAGCCCTGCTCGTAGGTACTGCCGATCAAGATGTCGAGGTTCTCCATCGCCTTCTTGATCGACACGCCCTTCTGCATCGCCAGCTCGTTGTCGACCACCAGCTCGTACTGCGGGTAGTTGGCGGCGAAGAAGGTGAAGAGGCCGGTGAGCTCCTTGCGCTTGCGCAGGTTGTCCATGAACTCCTTGTTCACCTTGTCGAACTCTTCGTAGTTGGTGTCGTTGTTGTTCTTGTCGAGCAGGCGCAACGCGAAGCCGCCCGCCGCGCCGTAGCCGGGCACCGCCGGCGGCTGGAAGAACTCGACCACCGCGCCGATGTCCTTCGACTTCTCTTCGAGCTCCTCGATGATCTGCACCACCGAGTGTTTGCGCTGTGACCAGCCCTTCAAGTTGATGAGGCAGGTGCCGGCGTTCGAGCCGCGGCCCTCGGTGAGCACCTCGTAGCCGGCCAGCGACGACACCGACGCCACGCCCTCGACGCCTTCGGCGATGTGCTGCAGTTCGCGCGAGATGTCGTTGGTGCGCTCGAGCGTGGTGCCCGGCGGCGTCTGCACGATGGCGTAGATCATTCCCTGGTCTTCGTTGGGCACGAAGCCCGAGGGCAGCACCTCGTTGACGCCCACGATGCCGACCGAGAAGAGCACCAGCACGCCGAAGGTGATCAGCCGCCGGTTGGCGATGAGCCGCACCACCTTCATGTAGCTGTTGGTGCCGCGATCGAAGAGCTTGTTGAAGGCGTCGAGCGCGACGTTGATCGGCGTGCGCGGGCGCGGCTTGCCGTGCGTGTTCTTGAGGATCATCGCGCACAGCACCGGGGTGAGCGTCAGCGCCACGAAGCCCGAGAGCACGATCGACGAGGCCATGGTGATGGCGAACTGCCGGTAGAAGACGCCCACCGGGCCGGTCATGAAGGCCACCGGCACGAAGACCGCGGTCATCAGCAGGGTGATGGCGATGACGGCGCCGCTGATCTCGCCCAGCACCTTCTGCACCGCCGCGTAGGGCGCGAGGTGCTCTTCGGCCATCTTGGCGTGCACCGCCTCGACCACCACGATGGCGTCGTCGACCACCACGCCGATGGCCATCACCAACGCGAAGAGCGTGATGAGGTTGATGGTGATGCCGAAGGCCTGCATGAACATGAACGAGCCGACCAGCGACACCGGCACCGCGAGGGTGGGGATGAGGGTCGAGCGCCAGTCTCCGAGGAAGACGAAGACCACCAGCGCGACGAGGATGAAGGCCTCGCCGAGGGTGTGCACCACCTTCTCGATCGACGCGTCGAGGAAGCTCGAGACGTCATAGCTGACCTCGTAGTCCATGCCCGCGGGGAAGCCCGACTTCTTGAGCTCCTCGAGCTTGGCCTTCACGTTCTCGATGACCTCGCTCGCGTTGCTGCCGTACGTCTGCTTGAGCACGATGGCCGCCGAGGGCTTGCCGTCGAGGTTCGAGTAGATGTCGAAGAACTCCGAGCCGAGCTCGACCTGCGCGATGTCCTTGAGGCGCAGCAGCTCGCCCTCGGCCTTGGCGCGAATGATGATGTTCTCGTACTGCTCGGGCTTGTTGTAGCGGCCCTCGTAGACGAGCACGTATTCCAGCGCCTGCGAGGTCTTGCCTGTGGCCTGCCCGAGGCGGCCGGGGCGGCCGATGACGCTCTGCTGGCTGATCGCGTCCATCACCTCTTCGGTCGAGACGTTGTACGCGCGCATGCGATCGGGGTTGAGCCAGATGCGCATCGCGTAGCTGCGCGAGCCGAGAATGCGGGTCTGCGAGATGCCCTTGATGCGGCTCAGCTCGGGCAGCAGGTTGACGCTGGCGAAGTTGTACAAGAACTTCTGATCCGCGGTCTTCTCGGTGCTGTAGAGGTTCACGTACATCAGCATCGAGGGCTGCACCGGGTTGACGATGACGCCCTCGAGCTGCACCAGCGGCGGCAGCCGGTTCATCATCTGATCGACGCGGTTCTTCACCCCGACCAGCGCCTGGTTGGGGTCGGTGCCCAACTCGAAGACGACCTGAATGGTGGCCTCACCGGCGCTGGTGGCGTCGGAGATGATGTAGCTCATGCCCGGCACGCCGTTGATGGCGCGCTCGAGGGTGATGAGCGACGACTTCACCAGCACGTCGGCGCTGGCGCCGGGGAACGCCAGCGAGACCATCACGCGCGGCGGTGAGATCTCGGGGAACTGCGAGACCGGCCGCGAGCGCATCGCCAGCACGCCGAGGAAGACGACGAGGATCGACAGGACGATCGCGAGGACCGGTCGATGAATGAATCTCTCAGTCATTCGGCAGGCACCTCGAGGTTCGCCAGCACCTCACCGGGCTTCTGGAACTCGGGCTCGATGACGCTGCCGTCGTGCACCTTGCGCAGCCCCTCGAGGACGATCTGGTCCTTCTCGTCGAGGCCGCTCGCCACCAGGTAGACCTGCGGCTGCTCGGCGACGACGGTGATGGGCCGCGAGTGCACCACGTGGTGCTCGTCGACGACGAACACGAACTTCTTGTCGAGTACGTCGAAGGTGGACTTCTGCGGCACCAGCAGCGCGTTCTCCACCGGCACGGTCATCACGATCTTCCCCGTCTCGCCGTGGCGCAGCAGCCCGCGCGGGTTGGGGAAGGTGGCGCGAAAGGCGATGGTGCCGGTCTCGTTGTTGAAGTCGGCCTCGATGGTGCGCACTTCGCCGGGCTGATCGAAGACCTGCCCGTTGGCCATCACCAGCTTCACCGGCGTCGGCTTGTCGGGCGCGGCCTCTGATTTGTATTTGAGGTACTCGGCCTCGGCGACGTTGAAATACACCCACATCGTGCTGTTGTCAGACAGGGTGGTCAGCAGGTCTCCTTCGGAGATCAAGCT
>Ga0066438_1000364_pt1 | contig 12103 bp, 12 predicted proteins | sample LakWasMet56_HOW8_2_FD_59526 | JGI IMG/M metagenome (GOLD analysis project Ga0066438, IMG submission 59526) | Freshwater sediment methanotrophic microbial communities from Lake Washington under simulated oxygen tension - Sediment Metagenome 56_HOW8 | ecosystem: Environmental > Aquatic >...
CCCACCAGCCTGCGGAATGCCACTCACTGGGCAAGGAGACGCAACGGTGCATCAGGGGACACCGATTGGCGGGCTAGATTAGTCGAGCAACACCCATTCAATACGGAGACTGCTGCCTGTGCATCGACGATTGACGACCCACGTCACTACAGGAGTCGGGGGCCCTCCAGCCCTCGAAGAACAGAGCCACGCCCTGATCCCGATCCTCGGCAAAGCCCTGTTTGCTCGTGCAGCCAAGACCGCTGTGCGTCTCGCCCGTCGAGAGTTCGCTCTCGTCCTGAGTCAGGTGCGTTCGAATCCCGACCGCGAACTGAAACGACAGGCCAGCTTGTGGTTCGTCGTCGAGAAGCTCATTGAGAGCCTGGCTACTGAGGCGAACGCTGGGCTCCCTGCATCGAATCGGGCCCTAACCCGTCATGCCCTCCAAGTGGACGATCCGTGGGGCGCTTTCTCGGTGCTCGGAGCGTGGCAGTTGCGAGAGTGCAGCACGACACGCATGTCGCCGCAGGCGATGCCTACGACGCCGACCCGCTCGGCGCGCAAGCTAAAGAAGAAGCGGTCTCGGGTTACGCGAGCGACGATACTCAGTCTCGTCACCGCCTACGAGGCGAGGCGTACCCCCCCATCGGTCACATTTCCCGAGAATCAGAAGAGGAACGACCCGCTCGCTAGGTTCCACGAAGAGGCTCTCAGCAAGTCGCTGGTGAAGCACCAGTCTGCTGCGCCTCGAGCTTTTCCCGGTCTGGTGCGCACGGACCTTGAGACTGTTGAGTGGGCCAGGCACTCCTCATTTTTCCTAGGCATTCCCTTCGAACCGAGGCTCGGACTTGCTTTGTCGATGCTGCTTCGGCTCCGAAGCGACCACACGGTCTGGACCCACCGCCTCGACTTCACGATTGAGCCGATGCTCCGCTTGATTGTGCGAGAGGCGCGTCGTGGCGAACTCGGTCGGTTGCTCAATGCACTGGATGATGTCGAACTCGCTGCGCTTGCCCAGTCGATTCGCGAGACCTGCACATATGGAACGAGCATGGAGCTCAGCGACCACCTGACGGTGGGCACGTCGGCGGTGGTCCCCCCGAAGGATCTGCTGGACCGGGTGCAGGCAGCAGCTTCGAAGCATGTCCTGCTAGATGCTGGCGTACTCAAACAGGTCGTCTCGGCGGTTGGCGGAGATGCGTTCGACCGTGCAGCCCATGACCTCATGGCGAAGTGGCTGTTGGCGATCACGAACGAGCTACGTCAAGAGCAGAACCCACCCGAGTCGCTCGAGTTCGCGGAGGCGCCCGCTTTCACGTCTCCGACCGCGAGCGATGGCGACAAGCTCATGAACACGCTTTTGGCTTCGCTTCCTTCGCAGCACCAAGACGCGGTGTTCCGTGCGAAAGATGACATCACGTCCCTAGAGGAGACCAGTTCCGCTGAGGTCGCCAGGCACTTCCGGTCGCCACCAACCTGGACCGTGGCGCTTCCGATCGATAGCTGGTCTCTCGCTTCCCCGAACGCCACTTCGATGGCGGCGGTCGCGTCCATTCTGACGATCAGCGAACTCGAGACCCGGTGGCAGCCTGTTGCCGAGCTGGCACCCGCTGCTGGTCCACGCGGCGCATTGAGCAAGGCAACGGTCTGTCTCGTCGCGACCGGGATCCGTGCGCCGGACGAACAGCTCGCCGTTCGCGAGGCGCAGTCACGCCTCGACTCCACGCTATGCGGAATCTGGTTTCTAGATGCACGCTCCTACCGGGCCCAACTTGCCACGGCTGCGTTCGTGCGTCGCGAAACCGACGGGCGAGTGACTGGCGTTCGCATCGAGCCGTCTCACTTGTTTCTTTCGCGCGTCGTCCGGCCAGAGGAAGTCTCGATCCTCGCTGAGGTCGCATCGGAACTGGCGGAGCGCTGGAGCGAGCCGCACCAACAGGACATGTGGCGTCGGGTCTCGGAGGGGATGGGCTTTCTTCGCTCGGCGCTCTCCGCGACGCTGTTCTACGAGCGGTACCTCTTCCTGTGGATGGCTCTCGAGGCCCTCCTCAACAACCTCGCGATCGACCAGGAAGAGAAGTACGCGAGGGCGGCACCAATCGGCACTCGCGTCGCCTACCGTGCGGCGCTTCTGCTCGTTCCTGATCCCTTCATGGTGGGGCGAACCTATGGGGAGGCGCGTTGGGTGACGACTCTCGAACTCGGGGCTCTCTATCACCTACGCAACAAGGCCGTTCATGAGGGCCGTCGCAACCCACCAATGGACGAGATCCTCCTCGACCGATTTCAGCGCAACGTTGTCGCGGTATTCGAGACCGTCGCCCACAACGCGTTTCGCTACGGAATGCGAAGTGTCGAGGAGCTTCTCGCTTGGTGCGAGAGCAAGTTTCCCGAGGCCGACCCGATTCGCTGACGCGGATTCCTCATCCCAGGATCTTGACGCCGACCTCGCCCGGTCCTGAGCCTTCAACTTGTCGCTCTCGCTGGCACGCGAGGGCGACTGCCCAGAACTTGTCGGCGTGACCGCGTGCGTTCCGTTCGGCATCGAAGCTGACCTTTCCTGACGGCAGCACGCGTCGCTTGATGGCGTGGATCTGCGCGACAAGGTCGCGCTCGCGCGGCACGGTCACGTCTCGGCGTTGCAAGAGGATTTTGAAGTCGGTCGCCCAGCGCTCCTTCGTGTCGTTGGTGAAGTTCTCGCCGACCACTTGAGGGAAGTCGCGGGCGAGGTTCTCGGCGAGGTTCATGCCGATGCCACTTCGGTCGATGGAGAGCCGCGCAACCGGCAGCGTGCCCAACAGGCGTCGGAGCTCAGCCTCCTGCTCCGCGAAGGGAGTGCCCTCGAAGCTCTTCAACATGCGGCAGGTGAAGCGCCCCTCGATCTCTTCGAACACCGCGAGCTCGGAGCGGTCCCTCGTCCGGCCCACGTCGAAGCCAGCGACCAGCCGTCCCTCGGGAGCGCGCATCGAGGTCGGGTCGTCGACCATCACGAGGTCATCCGTCGTGCACGGCAGGATGAGCTCGTACGGGAAGAAGCTGTACGTCTCGTCGACGAAGCGCCCCTCGAACTCCTGCTGGAAGTCGTCGAGCGGGAGCGAGTCGAGCTGCTCGATGAGCGTCGGCCTCCCGAAGACGGACACGCGCTCCTCGGTCGGCATGTTCGGCGCCTCGACCGCCGCGCGCTTCGTGTCGGCGCAGAAGAACCGGCAGAGCCACCACGGCACGTACTGCCGCGTGTGGTGCGGGTACTTGCGCAGCTCCTCGTTGGCGATCTCCCAGAAGATGCCGCGCCGTCCGAGCGGAGTGCTGCAGCCAGTCAGCTGCCCGTTGCTCCGCAAGATGAGCGCCGTCGACCCCCGGTACACCTCGCGGTCGTTCACGTAGTGCGCGAGTTCGTCGAGGTAGACGTCGCCCTTCTTCCCGCGAGGCGCCTTCGACGGATGCGAGAGAATTCGCGACAGGCGCTTGTTCGTGCCGTTCGACTCGAACGCGAGTTCGGTCTTCGAGTCGACCACCAGGCGCTTCTGGTACGCGAGCGGGAGTTCCTCGTGCACCTGGCGAGCGACGAGGATCTTCTCCTTCGCGTCGTCGAGGTTGTAGCTGACGAACACCGCCGTGTGCTTCTCGCGCAGGTGGCACCTGGCGAGCGCCTCGAGCGCGAAGAGGAACGAGAACCCGACCTGCCGGCTCTTCGTCACCCAGCGGAAGCGGGAGCGGTTCTGCAGGAACGCGAACTGGTACTGCTCGAGCGCGACCGGCTCGTCGTCGAAGGAGCCGAGGCCCGAAATGAAGCCCCACTCGGTGCCGAGCCAGTCGGCGAACTCCTCCTCGGTCCGCTTCACGATGCCGAGCGTCATCGCGTTCCTCCGCTTGCCTGCTCGCGAGAACGAAGCGTGTATGGCTCGACATGACGACCTACGCCGACTCCGTCTCCCGCCCCGCGCGCACGCTGACCGAGAACGAGCAACGCCTGCTCCTGAAGGTCACCGGCCAGCGGCTCGACGGCTTCCGCGACCACGTCATCTACAGCGTCGCGCTCGGCGCCGGCCTGCGGGAGCATGAGATCGTCGCGCTCAACATCGGCGACGTGTTCGACGAGGCCGGCCACGCCAGGCGACGGCTGCGGCTCCGGGTCTTCAAGCGGGCCAGCGAGGACCCGGCGCCACAGGAGGTGATGCTCCCCGACCTCGTGCGCGCGAAGCTCGAGAAGCTGATCGCCAGTCGGAGGCACGCCGGAGAGGCCCTGACGCCCGACACGCCGATCTTCGTCAGCCGGTTGGGTCGTCGGCTCTCCACTCGGCAACTCCGCCGCGCCTTCAGCGTCTGGCAGAAGCGCTGCGGCTTCGACCGGCACTTCAGCTTTCATACGCTTCGTCACTGCGCGTGCACGAACGTGTACCGGGCGAGCCGCGACATCCGGCTGACCCAGCGCTTCGCCCGCCACAAGTCGGTGCTGTCGACCGCCATCTACACGCACCCCTCCGACGAGGAGCTGCTCCGCTCGGTCCAGTCGCTCATCTGCTGACCGATGTGCCACTCGCAGCTCGAAACCAAACAGGCGGCGCTGCTCAATTTCTGCGGCGAGCCGTTCCTGAATCCCGGGCTGCTCAGTTTCCCGGAATTGACCCACTCGAAATCGGCACCGGGAACCCGTCAGGGCGGGCGACCGTGCGCCGAAAATCGGACCCGCCCCCCTCCCTGGGGTGGCCTGGGAAAGTGTTCGGCCGCGGCTCCTGGACCAGGGGCGAGGAAGCGCTCGGCCGCAGGGAAAGCGGCCGTTCGCGACCGGAACCGAGGCCCCGAATCGAGCCAGCAACGTCGCGAATCCTCGAAGCGGGACGCGCGCGAACGGCCACTTTTCTTTCTTTCCGGCCGTTCGTTTGGCCTCGCCGGCGGCGATCCTCACCAGGTCTGACGAGCTCGAGCTCCTCGAGCACTGTGAGGTCACACCTCGCGCATCTCCGCGGAACTCCGATGCGGTGCCCGTTGCGCCGTGTGCTTCCGCGGCGACGGGCTCCGCTGGATGGTCGTGGGCGCACCTCACGGTTCGTCTCCATTCGCGCCACGTGGGCCAACGTCGGCCCCCACGGCGGCCTTTCCGTCGGCCATCGGTTTCTGAGCGGCGTCCTCGAAAGTGAGCGGCGGGGGATCGGCAATTGAGCGCCCGGCCGAGAATTGAGCGGGCTCGGCGGGCCGCTCAGTTTCGACGACGCCCGTGAGCTCGGGCGTGGCCTCGTTCAGCTCGCGGAGCATCCGCGCATGCCGCTGCTGCAGGCTCTCGAGCGACAGCGCCGCGTGGAGTTCCTGTCGCGAGTCGGGCCCGCCGAGCACGTACTCCTTGAGCCGGACCATCGTGTTGAAGTCGGTCGGGTTGTCGAAGCGCACGCGCCCCTCGAGGAGCGCCTTCTCGTAGTTGAGCAGGTAGCCGTCGATCATCCGCACGGTGTCGTCCTTCGACACGGCGAGCGCGCTTGCCCGTGCCTCGATGAGCTTCTCGTCGGCTCGGGCCGAGATGCGCGCCACCGCCTCCTCCCGGCGGCGCGTGCAGTTGTGGCTCTTCGCGTAGCTGGCGATGACGCTGGGAGCGACGCCGTACCGCTCCGCGAGCGCGCGGTGGGTCGGGTAGACGGTCGTCGAGGAGCCGTGGTCGAGCTGCTTCACCTCTCCGAACACCAGCAGGCGGTCGAGTTCCTCAAAGGGGATGAGCGGTGCGTCGGCCTTGTGCGGTCGGCCAGGCTTTCGTCGGGGCTTTGGTTCGGCCTGCGCTGGTTCGGGAGGCGCTGGTGCCTCGACGACGGGCACTTCAGCGGGCGTCTCTCCGCGCGCTTTGAACTCCTCACGACGACGCGCGCACTCATGCTGGCCCGCAAAGTTGGCGACCAGGCTCGGAGCGACGTCGTACCGGCGTGCGAGTTCCCGCTGTGACGGCCACACGCGAACGCCGTCGACCAGCTCCCCTTCGACGAGGAGCCGGTCGACCTCGAGGTACGGCATCTTCGGACCGGCCTCTCGACGAGGTCGACCAGCCCGCTTGCCGGTGGATGGTGGCTCGCGCTTCGCCATGCGTCAGTTGAGGAGTTGCCCGTTCGCCAGGCCCCGCAGTCGCTGAATGGTCCGCGTCCGCCCGCGCTTGAGCCGCTCGTAGAGCTTGTCGCGCTCCACCTCGTCGGTCGGGCCGACGCGAGCCACGTAGGTCCGGAGCAACTCCGAGCGCAGCGTCGTCGCCGCAAGCACCTCGAGCGAAGCCTGGGGAACACCGTCCTCGGCCGCGCGTTCGAGCAGTCGCGCCAACTCGACGCGCGCCTCGGCGATGACCCGGTCGCTCGGGTCGACGAGGTGATGCTCCAGGTCGCAGCCGTGCTCCTCGTCGTCGACGCTCTCGTGCTGGTGCGCACGTTCCTGGCGAAGGCTCTGGAACACAAGTCGCTGCGTGCGCTGACGCAGTCGCATTGGGAGCCGGTCGCGCCCTCGACCCGCAACAGGAATCTCCGCCAGCGCCGACCAGAACGACGCGAGGACCAATTGGTCGAGCTCATCTCGCGGCACTGCGTCGCCGATGATGCGATTCCGCAGTCGGCTCAGCATGGGGAAGAACGCGACCGCGAGCACCGACGACCAGAACGGCGTCTTGGTCGTTCGGTGCATCGCCAGGAGCGCGTTCGCCAGCGCGTCGCGCGCGGGGTAGCTCGCCTCGCGCTCGTCGGCCAACGTCGAAAGGACCGCCGCCGCATCAGGATGCGCAGCGAGCACCGGGTGCTTGCTCCGTCCGTCCTCAAACACGCTGGGCGTCGCGTTGAGGACCTGCTGGCGGAGCCGCTCGATGAGCGCCTTGAGCGTGCTCATCGCGGCCTCCGTTCCCACCACTCGCGCGCGAGTTCGAGGAAGTCCTCGAGCTGCATGGTGACGAGCGTCGGCTGGTTGTCGTCCTTGCAGACGGCGAGCGGCCACTTGCCGGGTGGGGCGCACTCGACGGCCTGACGCATGGCCGCGCGGACGTTGGTGCGGTGGTGGTGCTTCGCCTCCAACCAGAAGCACGGCACCTCGACGTCGGGGAACTCGTCGCCCGAGCGGTACTGCAGCCCGCGGCGAATCCCGGCGTCCGGCATGATGTCGCGGAAGCGCTGCACCAGCAGTCGCTCGAACTCCGCGCCCTTCCTTCGAGAGCGAGCGCCAGTCATGCGAGCGTCCTCCCCTCGAAGCGAACGGGGATTCCGTGCTTGGCGGCGTACTGGAGTTCGCGCTCCATGCCCGGCGTGACGCGCCCGCCGAACACGCGCACCTCATCGCAGGTGGAGAGCAGCTCGACGCAGAGGTTGAGCGCGCGCTCGCGTTGCGTGGCCTCGTCGACCAGTTGCGGCAGGTAGAGATGCGGCGCGATCGGCAGGACACCCTCGGTGATGAGCGCGCGGCTGATGCGCTGGACGCGCCCGATGTTCGCCGCCGGCCCGTCGCTGAAGGGGTGGCAGACGTAGACACGCTTGAGACGGCCGACCGGCGTCGCCTTGCGCATGCGGTGCGCGAGCCGACGGGCGACCTCCAGCGAGCAGCGCGCATCAGCCAGCGCGCGGTGGGGACTGGGCCGCTCGAGGCCGAAGAGGGTCGCGACGGAGTTGAGCGACAGCGAGCTCAGCTCCCCGGTGGCGACGAGCGGCCAGGCGAGGCTGGCGGTGTCGAGCCGGTGGTAGTCGACCTCGGGGAGCGGCAGCTCCTCGCGACGGAACGCCTCCTCGAGGAAGGCCCAGTCGAACCCGACGTTGTGGCCGGCGACGAGGGCGCCCTCGAACAGGGGAGCAACCCGGGCCAGCGCGACCTCGAGCGTCGAGGCCTCGGCCCAGTAGTCGAACGAGTACCCCGCGATGGCCAGCGCCTCGGTCGACGCGTTCTCCAGGCGCTCGGGGCAGACGCGCACGTCGCACTGGGCGACGATCTCCAGCGTCCTCGCGTCGGCGCGGATGACACCGATCTCGAGGATCTCGTGCTTCCGGAAGTCGAGGCCCGTCGTCTCGAGGTCGACGAAGGCGATGGCCGCGACCGACGGTCGCTTCGTGGGCGGCTGCGGCTCGGGCGGAGGGGGCACGAGCGCGAGAACGGCGCGCTCCAACTCGGTCGCGCGCTCCATTACGCCACCTCCTTCGCCCAGAAGCGGGGGGAGTGCGTCTTCTCTGCGCGTGCTTCGAGTTCGGCCTTGAGCAGCGCGACCCGGGAGCGGTCGAGCGACTTGCCGAGGCGCTTGAGCTCCGCGTCGAGGGCCTTCTTGTCGATGGTGCCGAGCTCGGCGGTCAGCTCCTCGCGGGAGCGACCGGTCGCCGCGGAGAGGACGTCGAGCGTCGGCCCGAGCGGGTAGTCGACGCTGGTTGTGGTGAACATTCGGTAGCGCACGCCACCGAGCACCAACTCGTCGTGGTGCTGGAGGTGCGTCTTGAGGATGTCCTCGAGCTCGGCCTTGCGAGCGGAGAGCGCCTTGGTGAGATGGGCGACCTCCTCGCGCTCGCGCGCGACCGCCTCGAGGTCATCGAGGTTCGCGCAGATGAACTCGCGCTTGCCCTTGAGGGCGTCGGCGTAGGCGGGGCAGTGATGCCGGTGGTCGCAGTAGCTGCAGTTCGCGTTGAGGCGCGGGGGAAACTCCGTCGCGGTCTCGGTCTGCTTCCCGAGCACCTCAGCGTAGGTGAGCGCGTCGGCGAGCTGCTCCTCGGTGCGCATCGTCTCGAGACGCACGCCGTGCCGGAGCATGAGGAAGGCCAGCTTCACCTTCTTCGCCCACGGCCAGAGCCGCTTCACCGCCGCGGCGTAGAGGCTCAGCTGCAGCGAGGTGTCGACCTCCTCGCGCGTGAAGAGCTGGCGGTTGGTCTTGTAGTCGATGACCTCGATGGTCTCGTCGTCGACCTGGTCGACCCGGTCGATGAAGCCGAGCACCTCGAACTCGCCCACCGGGAGTCGGAACTCCTTCTCGACGGCGAGGACGTTGCGGTGGTCGACGACTCCCTGGCCGCGAACGAAGTCGCGGACGATGCGGAGCGCCTCCTGGAAGACGTCGACGCCAACGAGTTCGTCGGCCGCCCAGGCCTCGCGGAGCAGTTCGACCGCGCGCTCCTCGGAGAGCGGGCCGGTGAGCTCATTTTCGAGCACCTCGCGAACGAGGCTCTCAAGGACGGCGTGGATGAGCTTGCCGAACCGGAGGGGAACGCCAGGCTCCGCGGGGAGCTGGTCGACGTAGTGGAACCGGTACGAGAGTGGGCAGGTCTCGAACCGCGAGAGCCTGCTGAAAGACAGATGGGTGTTTCGCTTCGCCTCTGGAGTCATGAGCGCCTCGGAGGGCGCTCCAGGCGCTCAGGGTTGGTGTGCTTCTCGAACGAGATGACCTGCGAGCCGGGAAAGGCCTCGAGCACGCGCAGCACCGCGGCTGCGTGCTCGAGCGTGAGTTCCTTGCGTGGCTGTCCGGTGTAGGCGGGCACCAGCCAGAACTCGCCGTAGGTGTCGGAACGGAGGCGAACCTCGACGCCGAGCGCCTCGAACGACTCGAAGTCAGCGGTCGTGAGCCCGCGCGGGGCGACCTCTGCTTGCGACTGCTCGGAAGCCTGTGGTGTAGGCGCTGGTTCCGGCGGGGCAGGGACCGCCTTGCCGTTCGCCTTCAGCCACTCGACGCACATGAACTCGTCGGGCAGGGCGCACGCGCCGTTCGCCTTGAAGTGCGCGCATCGCTTCCCCTCGCCGCGGACGTACTTGGGGCACGTAATGCCGCTCGGGCGCTCAGCCTCGGGCGTTGGTGTTGGTCTGAGGAGGTGCTTGAGCGCCATGGTTCCCGGTCGACGCTGCTGCGTCGTTTCCAGGAAACGCCGGCGTGTTCAGCGAACTGGGACAGGACGAGTGCCGACGAAGGCGTGTGCCTTGGCGACGTCGAGCAGCACCGTGCGACGCCGGTCCTCGTTGGGAACGAACATCACCCGCTCGCAGCGGGCCTTCACCACATCGCGGAAGTGCAGCCAGCCGAAGTGGAAGAGCCGCCGCATCTCGCGGACGGTCAGGCGGCATCGCTCAGCGCGGAACATGGTCGGCGCCGCCGACTCGAGGTGGAGTGCGACGCCACCTTCCCGGCGTACGAAGTGAGTTCCCTCGGTCAGGGTGCCGTCTTCGATGCAGAGGAGCACGGCGAGAATGAGCTGCGGCAGTTGCTGCCGCTCCACCTCGGCCTTCGTGCGCTGAACGTTCACCGCCCGCATGAGCCGGTTCGAGGAGACGCGCGACATCAGACCAGCGCTCACCAACTTCGCGGTGACCCGCTGGAACTCGAGGACCAGGGCGTCGCGCGCCTCGTTGTTCGGGAAGGGGCTGGCGTCGTTGCTCATGCTCGGAAGAACGCGAGCGGGCGCTGCGATTGGGACGACGATGGACGAATGGGCGCCGCGAGTTCCGTCCACGCCCAACCTGAATCGCTCGAATGCGGAGTCGCTTCAGATGGTTGAGCGAGCGTGGCCACGGGACGCCGTCCAGCGAGAAGCAGCGATGGCGAGGCGACGAAGCTCGGATGCGTGAAGACCCCTTGAGCTCAATAGACCTACAGAAAGTTCTCTGTCCTCAGAGAGAAGTTCGAGCAAGCCGATGAAAGAGCACGTGAAAAGTGTGGTCGCGGTCGTGTCCTGGACAGACTTCGCGACGCCCATCCGTCCAGCCACTACGAGCCGGCTGCGTTGCGCTTCTTTCTGAAGTTGGCGACAGCGGTTCCCCACTCTCCCTGCTCGGCGCCGACGGGCCCAATCACCGCCGTCCATTCCGGATCGCCTGCGACTTGGCGGCCTTCGACGTACCCGAGGATCTCTGCGCCAGTCAGGGTGATCGCTCTCGTCTCACGTTCGGCGATGACCGTGGCAATGAGCGCCAGCAACTCGTCGATGGACTGAAGGAGCAACTCGGCGTGAACCGAGTTCGCGTACTCAAACTTCGTCTCCCCAGCGCTCGGCTGGAGCTGCGCGGGTGTCGCGCCATCAACGTTGAACTCGAGCGTCCCTACCGGGCGAGGTGGCGACATCCAGGTGGCAGAGTGCTCCGCGCGAACGCGCACGACTTTCCCGCGGAGGTCGGCAGCCTCTCCAGAGACCACGTAGACCGAGGGGCGGAGATCCAGGCCGCCCGTGGCACGGTCCTGAAACTCCACGTCGGCGATTTCTCGCGGGTCAGTCTTCTCCCACGCCGCCCTGCGCTTCCCGAGCCGCACGACCCGCCGCTGCACCATGCGTCAGTCCAGGTTCGCGAGGGCTTCGTTGAGGGCAGCCTTCACGCCGGGGCTCGGCTCGCGGGCCAACATGGTCCGAAGTGCCTCTCGAGCCTCGAGGGAGGCCTCAAGGTGCGGAGAAAGGCCGTAGATCGCACCTTCCCGGACGACCGCGTCAGCGTGGGCAAGCAACGGCAGTAGCGCGTTCACGACGAGGGCCGTGTTCGCGATGCGCCCTGCGGCCTCTGCTGCGAAGGTGAGCAGGGCGGGGCGGAGGCTGGAGCGAATCAACTCGACCAGCCGCCCCGGGTTCTCATCGGCGAAACGAACGAACTTCTCCTCAGAGAGGTCCTCGGGCGCGTGGGGCTCAAGCGCGGTGCCGATGGCGGGGGTCTCCACCGGCGTTTCAACGCGTCGCAGTCGAGGGCGGGCCTGCGTGCGGGCGTTGAGGTAACCCTCAATCGACGCTGCGCTGTTCATGGCTGCCACCCTTTCTTGAAACGTTCGTGACGGTCCTCTGGAATGAGACGGACGAAGAGCTCATTCAGGTCTCCGTTGGCGCGTTTGAAGGCGCCCGCGAGCTCGCTGGAGGGCAGAGCGCGGCGGATCGACCGTCGGCACTCCAACTTCACAACGGGAACTGGCGGCTGTGCGACGCGAAGGACCGTATCGATCGCGATGTCGACTGAGCCTTCGTCACGCGGAGTAGTCAGGCGAACCGCCACGACTGGGTCTCTCTCCGCGAGTTCGAGCGCCGGTCCGAGCATCGGCAGGAGCCATGCGAGGTCGCGCGAGTCCTTCCAGTGTCGACCACGCTCGAGGTGGTCAATCTTGGCGAGCTCGATGCCCTGCAGCTCGAGCTTGGCTCCCAGCTCCTCGCTGCAGAACCGCTCGAACGCTTCATGTTCGCGCAGAAAG
>Ga0066438_1000380_pt1 | contig 11589 bp, 12 predicted proteins | sample LakWasMet56_HOW8_2_FD_59526 | JGI IMG/M metagenome (GOLD analysis project Ga0066438, IMG submission 59526) | Freshwater sediment methanotrophic microbial communities from Lake Washington under simulated oxygen tension - Sediment Metagenome 56_HOW8 | ecosystem: Environmental > Aquatic >...
GCGCACGGTCGCGACGGGTGTCGCCGCCACACTTCAGGCGCGAGCCGCCACCACGCCCGCGTTCGGGTTCGACACGAACACACACACAGGAGCGGCATCCGGCGTGGCCAACGGACTCCGCGTCGAAGGACGTGACCCTGGCGCCTACGGCAACCGCCTCGAGGTCGAGGTCCGCCCCGCGAGCAACGGGAGCGCCCTGGCGTTCGACCTTCTCATCATCGAGGACGGCACGTACCGCGAGACGTTCCCGAACCTCACGCTCACCGCCACCGACGCGCGCCACGTCGAGCGCATCGTCAACGACCCACGGAGCGGCTCGCTCTACGTGCGCGTGACGCGGCTCCTCGCGACGGTGCCGGGGCGGCAGACCGTCGGGCTCTCTGGTGGCAACGACGGCCTCGCAGGGCTCGACGACAACGACTTCATCGGGAGCGAGGCCGGCAAGACCGGACTCCGCGCGCTCGACCAGGTGCAGGAGCTGTCGTTGCTCCTCGTGCCCGGACGCGCCACGCCGGCGACGCACCTCGCGATGGTGCAGTACGCCGAGGTCGCCCGCGACGGCACCGTCTTCGCCATCCTCGACCCGCCCGAGGGGCAGAGCGCGACCGAGATCGTCGAGTACGCGAGCACCACCGCGGCGCTCGAGAGCCTCTCGGAGTTCGCCGCGCTCTACTGGCCGCGCGTCAGCGTCCTTAACCCGGCGAAGAGCGTGTTCGGCTCGGAGGCGCAGGTCGTGGTGCCTCCGTCGGGCATCATCGCCGGCGTCTTCTCGCGCATCGACTCGAGCAGGCCGGGCGGTGTGTACGACGCTCCCGCGGGCATCGAGGCCGGGCGCATGTTCGGCGTGCTGGGCTTCGAGACCGACGAGGTCCTCGAGGAGCGGAAGCGCGACCTCGTGTACCCGCACCGCATCAACCCGCTCACCACCGGGCCGGGCCTGCCGCGCTTCATCGACGGCAGCCGCACGCTGAAGGGCGACGGGATCTTTCCGTACGTCGGCGAGCGACGCGGCGTCATCTTCATCTCCCGCAGCCTCAAGCAGGGGCTCGAGTTCGCGCGGCACAAGGCGAACACCGAGTCGCTCCGCGCGCAGGTACGGAGGACCATCACCGCGTTCCTCCTGACGCAGATGAACAACGGAGCGTTCCGTACGCGCGACCCGGCGACGGCGTTCTTCGTCGACGTCTCGGATGCGCTCAACACGCCGACGGTCATCTTCGCGGGGAAGCTCCTCGCGCGCGTCGGGCTCGCGACCAACAAGCCCGCCGAGTTCATCGTCATCAGCATCAGCCAGGACACGCGCGCGCTCGAGGCCGAGCTCGCCGGCGGCAACCCCTGAAGGAGTCAGCCATGGCCGTCATCGGCACGCCGCGCAGCTTCCACAAGAAGTTCAAGTTCGTCGTGGAGATCGACGGCTTCCAGCACGCGGGGTTTCAGAAGTGCAGCGAGCTCTCGGTCGAGGTCGCGAACGTGCAGTACTTCGAGGGCGGCTCGCTCATCCCGAACAAGAGCCCGGGCCGGCTGACCTTCGCCGACGTGACGCTCGAGCGCGGAGCGACGCGCGACCATGACCTGTTCGACTGGTTCAAGGACGTGGCGATCACCTCGAGCGGGCTCGGGCTCCCCGACCAGGCGTACAAGCGGAACCTCGATATCGTTCAGCAGGATCGCGACGGCGTGACGCTGCGGAGGTGGACGCTCGTCCGCGCCTGGCCCGTGAAGTTCGTCGCTGGCGAGTGGGACAACGAAAGCGATGAGAACGTCATTGAGTCGGTGACCCTGACTTACGACTTCTTCGAGTTGGTCTAGCCAGTTCACTTAATACAGGGGCTTACCTCCTCGGTAGACTTACCGGATTTAGTGAACCATCATGCGACGCCTCACTAAATACGCCGACTTTACCTTCGGAAGAACTCCTGCTATTTAGTGAAGCATGGCGCGGCCAGTCTTGGAACAACAGCTACTTGAGAGAGTTCCTCGGGCCCTCTCCGATCTGCTCGGACTTCCAGAAGGTGAGATGGAAACGCTCCAGCAGGACGGCTCTGACCTTCACCTCAGGGCCGGAGGGCATGACTTCCTGATCGAGTTACTGGCTCACGCTTCGCCAGGGCTGCTGGCGTCTCACGGGGCTGAGGCCACGGCAGCCGCGCGAATGAAGGGCCGGAAGTTCGTTCCACTCCTCGCGGTGCCGTTCATGTCCGAGGCCGGCAGGCGCGTCTGCGAGCAGCAGGGCATCGGCTGGTTCGACCTCAGCGGCAACGCCCGCATCGTGGCGCATGGTCTGCGGGTCATCATCGATGGGAAAGTGAACCAATTCCGGGGCCCGGGCCGACCTGCGAGCACGTTCGCACCCAAGAGCGCGCGCGTCGTCCGCTGGCTGCTCATCAACCAGGGTCGAGCACTCACCCAACGCGAGATCGCTCGCGCGACAGACATGACGGATGGCTACGTCAGTCGAATCGTCTCGAGGCTCGAACGCGAGAGCTACGTCGTTCGCACGCCGAACGGCGCGCTCCGCGCGAAAGACCCGGCACTGCTGCTCGATGCGTGGCGTGCCGAGTACCGCTTCGAAAAGCACGAGCTCATCCAGGGCCACGTTGCAGCCCGCTCAGGCGACGCCCTCTCCCGCTTCGTCGCCGAGACGCTGGCTGCTTCGGCCGTGCCCCATGCAGCCACCGGGCTGACCGCGGCATGGCAGATGACGCACTTCGCTGCGTTCCGCATCGCGACCTTCTTCCTGGCCGCCCCCCTGTCGAAAGAAGTCCAGGAGAAGCTCACATTCCGTGAAGACCCGCGCGGTGCCAATCTCTGGCTTGTGATCCCGAATGACGCGGGCGTCTTTCAGGGGGGCGAGGTGCGCGACGGCATTCAATGCGTTCACCCCGTGCAGGCCTACGTCGACCTCAAGGGCCATCCCGAGCGCGCGAACGAAGCTGCGGAGCGACTGCGAAGCGACCTCCTCGCGTGGAGGCGCGATGACTGACAAGCCGAAGCATGCAGCCGAATACAAGAGCGAGCAGGTCGAACTCGTCCGCGCGATGTGCCTCTACGTCGCGACGAAGCTTGGCGACCTCATGGATGATCTGTTGATTGTCGGTGGCCTCGTCCCTTCCCTCATCATCGACCAGGAGCACCTTCCTTCGGATGCCTCGCCCCACGTCGGGACGATGGACCTCGACGTTGGGCTTCAGGTGGCGCTCCTGAGCGAAGGGCGCTACCGGACGCTCGCGGAGAGACTCCGCGATGCCGGCTTCTCGATGGACACGAATGACGCCGGGAACTCCACCCGGCAGCGCTGGGTCATCACGAAAGCCAAGCGAGCGACGGTCGACTTCCTCATCCAACCGACGCTCAAGGGGGACAAGGGCGGTCGGCTCCGCGACCTCGAGAAGGACTTCGCTGCCGTCATCGCTCCCGGACTTGGCTGCGCCTTCCGCGACCGCAAACGTGTGACGCTCACGGGGACCACCCTGTTCGGCGAAAAGGCGACCAGGGAATTGTGGGTTTGCGACGCGGGCGCCTTCATCGTGCTGAAGGCGCTCGCCTTCGACGGTCGAGGGGAGAACAAGGACGCCTACGACCTCTTCTACGTGCTGAGAAACTACGGCGCAGGACCAGCCGATGTGGCTGAGAAGCTTCGCCCGCTGCTCGACGACCCTGACGCCAGGCGTGCCGTCGAGATCTTGAAGCGCGACTTCTCCACGCCCGACGCTGTAGGCCCGATGCGCGTCGCAGCGTTCGTCACGGGTGGGAGAGACGACGCCCTTCAGGCTGACGTCGTGGGCTTCGTCGCCCAGTTCCTCGCCAAGCTGTAGCGCTGTCCCTCGCTGGCTCGTTCGCGACCTTTGTTCGCGAGGAGGCAGCGAATGGTGGAGATCGTCACGTGCCCTTCGGGGCTCTCGGGCCGCGTCCGAGGAATGCAAGTTCGCGAAGAGCGCGTCCTTGCGAACCGCGCGCTCGCAAAATCCGGAGGACAGCTGGACGAGCTGCTTCGGTCCTGTTGGTCCGAGACCGTCGACGCCGCCCTGTACGCTTTCGGAGACAATCCCGTCGACTGGGGTGCGGTGCTCCAGGGGGACCGCTTCTTCGCCCTCTTGATGATCCGCACGCGGACGTACGGTCCCGACTACGGCTTTGGCGCGTCGTGCCGGAACTGCCGGGCGCGGATCGAATGGGACGTCGACCTCACAAAGCTCCCGGTTCGGCCGCTGTCGGCCGAGGGCCGTGCAGCATTCCTGGCCGGGAACCGGTTCGAAACGACGCTCCCCGATGCGGGCAAGCGCGTTTGGTTCAAGCTCCTCACCGGCGACGACGAACGGAAGCTTCCTGCGCTGCAACGCGCCGCTCCTGACCGGCTGCTCTCAGCGGTGCTCGCGTACCGGGTCCTCGACGTGGAGGGCGTCGACCCGAAGGACAAACGCGCCTTCCTCGAAGACCTCACGCTCCGCGACGCCGACTTCCTCGTCGACGAGTTCGACCGCGTCGACTGCGGCGTCGACACCACCATCGAGGTCGAGTGCCCGGAGTGCCGCGAGGTCCAGGACGTCGACCTCCCTTTCGACAGCGCCTTCTTCCTACCGGGGAAGGAGCGCACGGCGCGTCGGAAGGCCCGGAGCGCCTCTTCCCCGACGTGAGCCTCGACGCCTGGCGCGAGGGGCTCTTCCACCTCTGCTGGCACCAGCATGGAGGCTCGGGGCTTCAGCTCTCGTTCGCCGACGCGCTCGAGCTCTCCGTCAACGACCGCGACTGGTTCCTCGAGCGCATCGGCGAGCAGCGCACCCGCGAGGCACGCGAACTCGAGAAGGCCGCCCGGCGGAGGTGACGCATGTCGCTCAACAACCTCGGACTCGGCTTCGTCTTCACCGCGCGCGACCTGGCGTCGGGCGCCATCCAGAATCTCGAGCGGAACTTCCTCAGCCTCGACCGCAAGGTCGGACTCGGTGCCGAGCGAATCCAGTCGAGCTTTCAGCAACTCGGCGTGGGGCTCGCGGTGTTCTCCGCCGGCGCGGGCGTAATGGCCGGAGCCTTCTCGCTCGCCAACGCGGCCGGGCGCTTCGAGCAGAGCATCGCCGCGGTGGGCGCCATCTCCGGAGCGTCGGCAGTCGAACTCCAGCAACTCCGCGCCGCCGCCATCGACGCGGGCATCGCGACGCAGTTCTCTCCGACCGAGGCGGTGCTCGGCCTCCGCGAGCTCGCGCAGGCTGGCTTCAACGCCGCCGAGTCGATGGCGCTGCTCACCCCAGTGCTCGACCTCGCGGGTGGCTCACTCGGAGAGCTCTCTCCGCAGCAAGCCGCCGGCCTCGCCGCGCAGGCGATGAAGGCTTTCGGGCTCTCGGTGGACGAGGCCTCCTTGTCGGTCGACCGGATGCTCCAGGCGGTCAACGTGTTCGCCCTCAACGCGAGCGAACTGCCCATGGCGCTCGGCGTCGCATCGCGCGGCGCGCAGGCGCTGCACCAGTCACTCTCCGAGACGCTCATCACCCTCGGCCTGGTGAAGAACATCATCCCCGGAGTCGAGCGCGCCTCCACCGCGGCCGCCGTCGCCATGGAGCGAATGGCCGACCCCGAAGTGCAGAAGAAGCTGCGCGGCATCGGCGTCAGCGTGGTCGACGCGCACGGGAGCTTCCGCGGTTTCCTCGACGTCGTGGGTGAGATGGGCCCGCGGCTCGAGCGCATGAGCGAGGCGCAGCGCTCGGCGTTCCTGCTGAGCGCATTCGGACGTGAAGCGCTCGGTGGCCTCAGTGCCGTGATGACGCAGATGACGAACGGCATTCGCACCAACACCGGCGAGACGCTGCGAGGCGGGGCGGCGATCGCGTACCTGCGCCAGCAGTTCGACTCCGCGGGAGGAACCGCCGCGCGCTTTCGCGACCAGATGCTGAACACCTTCGAGGGGCAGAAGAAGCTCCTCGGCGGTTCGCTCGAGACGCTCGCTATCGTCATCGGAGAGCCCTTCGCGCAGGTCTTCAAGCCCATCGTCTCCGCGGTGGTGGAGGTCGTGAACGGGCTCCTCGGTGTTCTGCGCCAGCTGCCAGCACCGGTGAAGAAGGCGTTCGCCGGCTTCGCCGTCGCAGCGGGAGCCGTGGTCGCCACCGTCGGAGCCGTCATCGCGGTGAAGGCCGGCGTGGCGCTGCTCGCGGTGGGGCTCAAGGTGCTCGGCTTGACGGCCGCGGGGCTCATGTCGACGATGCTCCCGGCAATCGCCACGGTCGCGTTACTGGGGCTCGTCGTCGCGGGGTTCGTCTACGCAGTCCGCAACAACCTCGGCGGCCTCGGCGACTTCGTGCATCGACTCTGGGAGAAGGTCCGGTTCGGCTTCGACGCCCTGGTGCAACTCTTCAAACAGGGCGGCTTCTCTGGCGCCGTCATGGCGGAGCTCAACCGCGCGGAGAACTCGGGCCTGAAGCGCTTCCTCATCAGCGTGTACCAGGTGGCCTTCCGCGTCGGGCGCGCCTGGGACGGGCTGGTCGCAGGCTTCACGACCGCGCTCGATGAGGCGGCACCGGTGTTCGAGGTCCTCGCCGTGTCGGTCGATGAGCTCGGTGTCGCGCTCCTCGAGCTGTTCCAGGCCCTCACGGGAAGCGCCGCAGGGCTGCCGTCAGACGAGTACCGAGGCTTCGGTGAGCTCGTCGGTTCCGCGCTTGCGGGCATCGTGAAGTGGACCGCGGCGGCGATCTCGGTGACCGCCAGCTTCTTCACCAGCCTCGCGAAAGGAGCGACCGCCGTCGTGCAGGTGTTCGCTGCGGTCTTCAACCACCTCTACGACTCGTTCGTGACCGTGCGCAGCTTCCTGACCGCGCTGGCCGAGTCGATTCGCAGCGCGTTCGTGAGCCTCTCCGACGGAGTCATCGGCCTGCTTCGCCGTGCTCCCACAAGGTTCCTCCCGGCTGAGTACCAATGGCTGGCTCGCCAGCCCCTGTCGACGGAGGTTCAACAACAGCTCACGCTGGCGATGCCGAGTGGGAGGCCGTCGCCCGACCTTGCGTCGTCTCCGTTGCCGGCGCGCGTAGAAGCAGCCTCGCGGAGCGCTGATTTCGCGCAGCTGCAAGCGAGCCTCTCGTCGGTGCCAATGGCGAACAGTCCGCCTCCGCCGATCAACGTGAACGTCCAAGTCGACGGAGAGAGCATTGCGCGCGCGGGCATCGCCGCCCAACGTGACTCAGCGAGTCGCGCGTTCTCGTCGGTGCCCACCTTCTGACGCCGCATGCGCTACGGTCCAGCCATGTCGGTCGCCTTGAAATGCACAGAGTGCGGAGTCGAGTACGAGGTTGTGGGTGAGCTCATGGAGAACCCACTCACCAAGGACCAGTTCTACATGGCTAAGTGCGCTTGCGAGGGGCTTACCCGAATTCCCGCTGGCCAAGCGCTCAGAGCCCCAGCGAAGCCGGCGAAGAAGGACTGACCAGAGTTCGCCTGTCCCGGCCGACGTCCACACGAGCTTTGTGTGGTTGTGCGACTGTCCTCGGCCATGACACGCCCTCCGCGGTGCGTGCTCGTCAACGTCTCGACCGGCGAGTCGATGCCGTGCCTCTTCAACCCGACCCAGCTCACCGAGAAGCTGCAGGTGAACTGGAACCGGCAGGTCGTACCCGGTCTCTCGCACCAGGTGCTCCAGTTCCAGAGCACCTCGAACCGTCAGCTCACCGGCGTCGAGTTCTACCTCGACCGCTTCTTCGCGACCGAGCAGCCCGGCGACCCCAACATCCTCGAGTTCCGCGCCTTCCTCCGCGCGCTCACGGTGCCTCCCGCGGTCACTGAGGGAGTCGCCACCGCTCCACCACGCGTCCTCGTCGTCTGGCCGAACGTGCTCACCATCGAGTGCGTCGTCGCGAGCATCGACTTCCAGTACCGCCAGCTCGCCATCGACTCTTCGGTGCTCGTCTACGCGGCCTCCGTCACCTTCGAGGAGGTCCTCGACACGCGCGTCACCAGCCAGACCTTGCGCCGGCAGGTGTCGTGATGGCTCCGCTGGCTGGCTCTCGTCACTCGTTCACCGCCGGCGTGCGCGACGAGGAGGGGCGCCTCTTTCTCACCGAGCGCGAACCCTACAGCTTCCATGCGCACCCAGACACACGGGCGCATGTCGTCGCGCAGGGCGACTCGCTCTTCGACCTCGCCGGCCGGTACTTCGCGCCACTGCCGAGGGCGTGTGGCTTCTGGTGGGCCATCGCCGACTTTCAGCAGGACCCGATCATCGACCCGACGCTCGAGCTCGAGGTCGGGCGACGGCTGCTCATCCCGAGCGTTCGCGTGCTCACCGACGTCATCCTCAGCGAACGACGGAGGCGAGACGCATGAGCCCCTCCGACCGCAGCGCGCCCGGAGTGCGCATCACCTCGCTCGCCGACGAACGCGCCGCGAGCGGAGCCCCGCTCAACCTCGACGGCCGGGTGCTCGCCTTCTCCTACGAGGACAGCGCACTCAAGGCGGACCAGGCGTCGCTCCGACTCGACAACTCCGACCTCTCGCTCTTCGACCGACCCGAGTTCGCCGGCGGCGCGGTGCTCGAGGTCTCGTGGGGCTACCCCGGCCAAATGTCGCTTCCGCGGCGAGTCGTCGTTCGCAAGCTGAAGGGCTTCCAGACGCTCACCGTCGAGGGCCAGGCCACCAGCGTTCTGATGAACCTCCAGGCGAAGACGCGCTCATGGAGCGGGAAGCGGCGCAGCGACGTCGTGCGTGAACTCGCGGCGGAGTACGGGTTCATCGGAGAGGCCGCCGACATCGGTGACACCTCCGAAGTGTTGGAGGCGGTGCACCAGTCCTCTGAGACCGACGCGCGCTTCCTCCGTCGGCTCGCCGCGCGCGAGGAGTTTGAGTTCTTCGTCGACGACTCCGGCTTCCACTGGCGGGCTCGCAACCAGGCGCCGGCTCCGACGCGTGTGCTGACCTGGTACTCGGACCCTGGCCGCGGCGAGGTCATGTCGGTCAACGTCGAGAGCGACCTGGTGCGGCGAGTCGGGCGTGTCGACGTGAAGGGGCGCGACCCGTTGGCGAAGGCGCCGATCGCGGGGAGCGCGAACTCCGAAACCGTGCCGCGATCGACCCTCGGAGAACTCGTCGAGGTGGTCGACCCTGAGACAGGCTCCACGTCGCTGCAGCAGCGCAACGCGACGGTCAGCGCGCATCCAACGACCGCGACTACACCCGAGGCAGCGAAGCGCGAGGCCGAGGCCCGCTTCCGAGCTGCGGAGCGCGACACCGTGAAGCTGTCGCTGCAGGTGGTCGGCGACCCGACGCTCCGCGCGAAGACGATCATCGAGGTCCGCGGAATCTCGAAGGCGCTGTCCGGCAAGTACTACCTCGCGGAGGCGAAGCACGTCATCAACGCGAGCGGGTACGTGGTCGATCTGAAGCTGACGCGCGATGGGCTCGGCTCGACGGAGAAGGCCGTGAGACCACAGGGTGGTCAACCCAACCGCGGAGCGCCGACGCCTGGCGGCTCGCTGAAGTCCATCGAGGTCGTCGACCCCGAGCGCGGCGACACCCGCGTGGATTTCCGACGCGGAGACAGCGTCATCGGCGCCGAGGACCCCGAGACGGGAATGAGCGTGCCGCGATGAGCACCTTCGACGACGACATCCAGCGCAACGATACGCTGCGGCTCGGGCTCTACGTTGGGTACGTCACCGACCGGAACGATGACGCGCAACTGGGCCGCGTGCGCGTATGCATCCCCGGAGTGATCGAGCCCGAGAGCGCATGGGCCTGGCCGCTCGGCACCGTCGGCGGAGGGAGCAAGGACCGGGGCTTCTTCGCGGTGCCTGAAAAGTTCGCGGAGGTCGCGGTCTTCTTCAATCAGGGGAAGGAGGACGCGCCGTACTACCTCCCTGCGCACTGGGGGAAGCCGGGCGGCGAGAGCGAGGTGCCCGTCGAGGCGCAGCGGAACCCGCCCGACAACCGCGTGTTCGCGACCGAGCACTTCCGCATCGAACTCGACGAGACCGCGAAGAGCAGAAAGCTGAAGCTCACGAACAGGAAGACCGGAGACGCGCTCACGTTCGACGCCGAGGACAACACGGTCACGCTCGAGGCGACGACCGCGCTGACGCTCAAGGCGGTCGGGGCCATCTCGATCGACGCGCCGCTGGTCACGATCGCCGGCCGCGTCGTGCGCCCGACAGCCGACCCAATCTGAAGGAGGTACCCATGGCGCTCCCGATTCTGATTCGCCTGCCAGCGGCCCCAGACCCGCTGACGATGACGCTCCCGGGCGGCGTCACGATGCAGCAGCAGGACCTCATCAAGGTCATCCAGCCGGCGCTCACACCGCTCATGCCGGTGTTCAACATCCTCGACGCGGTGATCGCGGTCTTCAACACGGTGAAGGCGATCCCCGAGTCGCTTGGGCCGCCTCCGGACCCGACGAAGCTTGTGAGCGCCATTGTCGAAATGACGAAGAAGGTCTCGAAGCTGCTCCGCCTCGTTCCTCAGCTCTCGCTTCCGTACACGATCCTCGGAGTAGTGGACCTGATCCTCGACACGCTGGGTCGACTGCGCGACCAGTTGGTCTTCCTCGCGCATTCGGCTCAGCGCCTCGCGTCGCTCACCCAACGCGCGGCGGAGTTGAACGACCCTGGTCTCGCAGCTGTGGCCGCCTGCGCGCGTGCCAACATCGAGCAGGAGGCCGCCAACCTCAGCAAGGGCCTCGGTGCCGTGAGCACGTTGCTGGGTATCCTCAGCATCTTCACGTCGATGATCGGTGGCCCGAAGGTGCCCGATCTGTCTTCACTCTCGGGCAAGCCCATGGACGAGGCCGTGAAGCCCCTCGATGACCTCGTGAAGACGCTGCAGCAACTGCGCAGCTCGATACCGGTGCCTTGATGGTAGCGCGCAACCTGCTCATCCCGTTTCGGCGTGACCGCAAGCGCGATCTCGCGACCGGCGAGGCGGAGGCTCTGCTCGCATCGAAGGTGCGCCAGGTGCTGCTGACCGAGGGTTCGACGCCGAGGTCTTCGGGTGAGCTGCCGTGGCGCACCGGTTTCGGCGCAGGGCTCGGCCTCGCACGCCATCGACCGAACGACGCCGTTCTGGCCGAGCTCACGAGGGTTCAGGTTCGCGACGCGCTTCGGAGATGGCTCCCTGCCGTTGTCGTGGTGGAGGTCGAGGTGACCGCGTCGGCCTCGACCCTGTCAGTACGGGTTCACGTGCAGGAAGGTGGAATTGTCGCCGCCGTCACGACGCAGTTGTGAGCGTCAGTCGGTCCCGTTCGGCTGCAGCGAACGTCTTTGCGCCTGGGTGGCCTCGCTCCCTCCATCGGTCGACTACACCGACAAGGACTTCGACTCGCTGCGGGCGCGGCTCATTGCGCTGCTGAAGAGCGTCTTCCCTGACTGGACCGACTTCGACGTCGCGAGCTTCGGCAACCTGCTGGTCGAGATGTTCGCGTTCGTCGGCGACGTGCTGACTTTCTACCAGGACAACCTCGCGCGGGAGTCGAGGCTCGTCACAGCCACGCAGCGCAAGAACGTCATGGCCCTGGCGAAGATGCTCGGGTACCGCCTGAGCGGCGCGCAGCCGGCGACAGCCGAGCTCGAGTTCCGGCTCGCACGCCCCGCGCAGGCACCAGTCACCATCCCCGCGGGGACCATC
>Ga0066438_1000383_pt1 | contig 11554 bp, 10 predicted proteins | sample LakWasMet56_HOW8_2_FD_59526 | JGI IMG/M metagenome (GOLD analysis project Ga0066438, IMG submission 59526) | Freshwater sediment methanotrophic microbial communities from Lake Washington under simulated oxygen tension - Sediment Metagenome 56_HOW8 | ecosystem: Environmental > Aquatic >...
TTGTACATCGTGGATTTTATTTGGTGGGCGGTTTCGCTTCATGCATGGCTTTATATTTCTTCTGCTGTCGCGGCATTTTATATTCTGCGTGCCCTGAGCCGGATTAAATCAACCAGTTCAATATCCTAGCCGCGCGTTTTGCGGCTGGCGGGTTAGCCGAAGCGTGTCGAAAAAACCGCGATTGGCGGCAGGGTGGGGTTCTTGTTATTTTCAGGAGCGCCTGTGGCGGCCTTCATTTCACTATAACAGGAATGGATATGATCCCATGGAACCAAACGGGATTTCCGTCTTATAGCGACTCTTGGTTATCACGCAAGCAGCAAAAAAAGCCGGCGCTAAGCCGGTTTTTTTGCCTGCATATCGTTATTCACTAGCAACGATGACCTTGAAGTTATCATCTCTCACCAGTACGTTTACGTCATCGAATTCCGGTGAGTAAGTTAGACTGGTAGCGTAAGAGTCAAAGCATTCATCGTATTTATCCTCAATCGTTTGTTCGTTATCTCCCAAGATTACAGCAATAACCTTGCGGTTTTCAAAATTGTAAACATAGGCTTTCATTTTGAATTCTCATTTAGTTTATAACAATGATTTTCGCCAAAATATCTTCGCGGCCCTGGCGCGTTTTCTTGATCAAAAACTCGGTGCGGGCTTTGTTGCATAAAGCACAAGCATTCTGAATTTTCCCCTGACTCAGGCGGATTTAGGGTATTGCCATGCCCTTGTCATAGGTGTGCCAAGTCGGGCAAATCCATGCCGAGCCTGAGACTTCCATAGTCACTCGCTCAGGCAAAAAAGGGTCCGCATCAAAATTCCAAGATCATTAGATGCCTGTTGTTAACTTCACTCGCCGTTTTGAAACTCCAGCGCTCAAAGCGCTTTTTATGGCTGGTGCTTACCAGGCAGCGCCCGTGAGGAAAGTTGTTTAGCACCCACTCTATCCGGGTACGTTCCAAATCAGACCCAACGCCTTTACCGCGATGGTCTTTATTCACGGCCATCATGTAGAGAATATGCGTATCTGAAGCCCAATCGGCTGCCTTAATGCCCCCCACTCCGATCAACGTTCCGTCAAAATCATAGGCGCCGAAAAATTTTCTATAGAAAGGCTGCGCATCCACCGGGCGTATCTCAGTGACTAGCCTGCTTTTCTCGTAGCGTTCAGATTCACCGGGGCAATTGGAACATAGCAAATCGACCGCATCAGATAATGCGAGTGACGTGGTATCTAAAGGACGTATCGTGTAGGGTTTCATTTTTATAAACGATTTGTCGACGGATGTCAGTGATCTGATGATCGATGACGCTCGCAAGGAGTATGATCTTTTCCAGGCTCGCGGTTGCAGTCATATAAGCGATGTCGATAACAAACAGCGCAGCGATTTAACCGGCGTACATAGCGGCGATGGGCTGACAGAATCAAGCTGTCAATGCGATCACTTGCTATGGGGTGTGCATTGCGTCTGATGAGCAACGTGGCATAAAGCTCACGCGCCTGGTTTATCAAGGTGTCATTATCCAGTGATTGACCTTTCATGGGTTTTTTTGAGTAACTGTTAGCCATGGCAGGAAATTTCAAGTACAACTGTTACTTGTATATTTGGCTCTGCCCCATCTTTCGGCTGCCTTTTCACTGGCCAGCCAGACGCGTAATGGCTAGTATGAAGGGGTATTGTTACCATTCTGTGAAATGATTATATCCCCAAGCAATCCCTGCTTTTCATTGATGTCAACTGCTACACGGCGGTTCAAGCGAATACAATGAGCTAATTCACGTTCATCCTCGCATTTAAAGACAAAGATTATGTTCCGTGAGGGATGAATATTACGTCTTGCTGACGGCGGGTATAAAATCAGGGGAGGGTGTCCGAAAATACCGCCCCGGAGAAGACTTCCATAGTCACTCGCTCAGGCAAATAAATGAAGGGCTTGCATCGCTGCAAGCCCTTCATTTATTTGGCTCCCCCGGACGGGCTCGCCCCGCCGACCCGGTGATTAATACTCTGTTGCTAATACAAGTAAAATCAATGGCTTAGCTGGATATAATTTTGGGCAAAGACATTTATAAGTTGTTGATTTCTCAATGCGGTGATATTTAGTTTTGTACACTTTTTCTGTCTAAATCCTTTGCTCTGATTTTTTCATCCTTATGGAACAATCCAGTCGCTTATAGGAATAATTGACCGATTAGAGCCTAATTGAACCAAATAAGCGCCCTTTGAGGCGAATCGTTGTTCCGGGCCAAGGCTGAGTCTTGGGAATGTACCCGGATTGAGTGCATTTTCGGCTTCATGCTCTATGTATTCGAGCAAATAATCCCGTGAAAAGTGATCAACGACATGTTCCAGGCTATATTGCAGCAAATTCAGCGCATAATAGGAATTGAATTGAATTCTGTCATTCGTAATGGGAAGCCTTCTGGTATTCATCCAGGCCCTGACTCTGAATGCATGCGGATGATAAGCCGTGGGTAATTCGTAAGGATAAGCGAAAATAAGCTTAGCGATAAAGTCTTTGGAAAAGGTGCTTAAATCTTTTTGCAGCATGCCGGAAGGCAGAAATATGCGTTCGATGGCCTCGGGTTGTAAAGCCAATTCCGTTAACACCTCGGTTCCGAGTTTATCAGGCCAAATTACGAGAGAGCGGATATGCGAATGATTCTGTTTATATTCGGACCATGCTTGCCGGAAGTCTTCGATTTTTTTATAGGAAATTTTTTCGCTTTTCAACGGGCTTTCGGCGCTCATCGCGGCGTTGAAAATATTCGCGGGGATCTGCCCTTGAGCTTCTTCATCCCTATAAATCTGCACAATGGAATCCGTCGTATCCCCTTTTATTTCCTTGCTGAGATATTTCGCAATTGCTTGGGCTTCCAATGCAAGGCCGGCATTGAAATAGATCGAATAATGGCCGGACTGCTCCTGCGCCGGCAACTCAGTGATCGGAAAAAGACAAGGCAGATGATTTTGTTCGCAAAATCGGTGAATCGGCGTCCAATCACCTGGCGCCATGCCGCCGATCAATGCGAAGACCGGTTTTTTGTCATAATAGGCTTGCAATTCTTTTGGCCAATCCGCCGGATTTTCGGAAAGCTCCCAAATGTCGTGTTGCCATAGTCGAAAGGCTTTCGCGAAATCGGAACGATAGTTCGGAGAAAAATTAGGATGGTCCTGATTTCCCTTGGTTTCCAAATTCAGCCATTCTACAAACTTGGTTATTGTCGATAGCATGGCATTTTTGCTGTCTGCATCGACGCCTTTACCTACAACGGTTGCAAAATAAATCGACTGGTTGTCGATGCCAGGATCGTTTTGGGAAGACAGATTTTTCAGATAGGCTATCAAACCCGACATATCGCGGTCGCTGATTTGATAACGTGGCATCAGCGGGTTCAAGGTTCTTCCTGATGGATCGATGCCTTTGCGGATTGCTTTTGCCAAAGACTCCTCGGTATACGCCGGACGTTGATAAGCGGATCTCATGCGCGCCCAAAACAGTTTGGACTGACTCTCTTTAAACAATTTTTTGAAGAGATCGGCCCGATCGAAACTTCGGGGATTGAAAAGACTGGCGCCGGTGATCGGCAATACATAGTTTCCGCCTTCGCTGGAACCGTAACCACTCCGCCGGTGGCATTGGGCGCAATTGAAATTCGCGTCCTTGAAATCGATGTCGCCTTCGGTCCGTCCTTGTAATGGGGAGCCGGACGAGTCAAGGCCCTGATTATAAATCCGTTCGCCGAATGACAATTGTGATGAGTTCTTGTACATCCCATAAAATTGCATCGCCCAATACCCTGAAAAAGCCATGGAAATTATCAATAGCAGGCTTACGCCGAATTTTCCGGCACGAGAGGTTAAAAATCTGGATCCCATTGTTACAAACTGGTGTGGTCTATTGATCTGGCGAAATGGCTTGCCAGCTCTTATTGGTTTGATTTTGGCAAGGGCTGGGGCTCGATGAGTTTTTTATAGGCCGTGACAATGTCGTTTTTACTGAGCAGCCTCTCGATTCGGATCCATGGCGCATTAACCTGCGAACGCATAAAGGTCAGCGGTTTGTGGTACATCTTGTTACTGCCTGGATAAGCGGCATTGAATGCCTTTAAGAGCGAATCTATATCTTTTCGATTGCCGGTAAAAAAATACCAGTTATTTCCGGCTTTGAAGCGATTGGCGTAGGCATCCAATTTTTGAGGCGTGTCTTGCTCGGGATCTATCGAGATCGAAATCAGACGGTAGGAAGTCTTTAGAGTATCCAGTACCGGCTGGGCACTGGCGAATGAAGCACTCAATACCGGACATATCGAAGAGCAGGTGGCGAAAATAAATTGCAGCATGACCGGGCCGCCATAATCGATCACTTGAAGGAAGTCGACCTCTCTACTGGTTTTGTCGATAAGCGTCAGGTTCGGGAGATCGTAAAAATTTTCGCTAAATTCAGGAACGGCAGCAGAAATTTTTTCATTCTGATTGCCGCGCGGGTCTTCCTGCGGGGAATTTGCCATCAGCTTGGAATCGGAAAGCACCCAGCTTTGCGTCATTTCGCCGGAACATACCATCTGACAATTGACCAGTAATAAAATAGCACTGAAAAACGGTACGGCTTGCAATCCAGACATAAAGTACTAAAAGTAAAAAAGAGTAAGCGCCGCTTTGGGTTTATCAAAGCGGCGCTTTCCCTGAATGGGACGGAATCTAGGTGTTGATCCGGCTCAGGTTAGTGAATCGACCATATCGCGAAGTCGTGATGCAACGGGTCGAACTGGTACCAGCGCAAACGCCGTGAAGGTTCATAATTCATTTGCATCTCGATGTTATGCTGGCCGACCACGGTATTATCGCCCGATCCTGTCGCCGGCGGCGTAATGATCAACCCCGGTTTGCCTGCGGTGGGCATGCCGGCGTTAACCCACCAGTGCGCGCGCCCGAAGGTGAACCATTGTCCGGCGCCGCCGATCGCCTGGGTCGACTGGAAGGTGTTTTCCCAGCCGCGCCGGCCGCCGAAGTCCACGTTGAAATAGGCATGATCGAAATGATCGCCGTTCAACAGCTTGATTTTAACGGTCTTGCCTCTAAGTTTCCAATCGGGATATTCCACATGGCTGTCGTCCCTGATCCCTTTGATCTGGCCGTAAATGGTATTATTCACGAAGAACAAGGTCCAGTCGCTGTCAGGATCGGCCGTTACTCCGTCAGGCAATTTGTTTCGGTCTTGCGATTGTTCGAATGCACGGTTCAGGCTTTTAATATCGTTGGCCGAGGCTTTGCCGTTAGCTTTAATAGACCGCAAGAGATTCCACATGCGCTTTTCGGGCGCAAGATCGCCGATTTTTGCAATGGCTGCCAGTTTTTCAGCTTCGCTAGCGCTTGGGTGCGGGCCGAAGACGTCAATTTCCCATTGCGGCAAGCTTTTGCCCGCTATCATTTTACGGGCATTTTCAGATACCTGAACTCTGGGAGGGTGCTTGCGCCAGCCCCAGTTGTAGGTCAGATTATAATATTTGCCCGGCGCCATTTTGATTTCGTATACCGTACGGGTACCGTCTTCCATCGGAAAAAAAGTCTGATCCATTAGCACATGCGGCATCGGCGGCATGCCGGGAGGGCTGAGCGCCGGATCGTCGAAATACATTACCATCGGCGCGAAATCCTCGTGGCCGCGATTGAGGGTATCGACGGTAAAGCGGACGGTCCAGGGCACATCGAGCACATCGCTGGGGTCGATCATCGCCGCGTCTGACTGGATAGTGCCGTCGAACCAGACTTGATGTACATCGACGATACCGCCAATCTTGACGTTATTTGCATCGTACACCGCTTGCACATGCTTTATCCTTTCCGGCCCCTTATAATGTAATAATGCCATGCCGCTATAGGTACGGCTTGGAATGGGATTGCCTTCCAGAATATCAATAGCCTTTTGTACGGCCAGCTTATCATGCCCTTTCGATTTTTTGATCAGTTGAAAAGCTTCCCGTAAATCATCGGTAGGCGAGGTTTTATCGATCACTGAAACGACGGGGTTGTCATGTAAGTTATAGGGATTTTCGGGTGTGGAAGGCAAGGTATTGACCATTTCGACGCCGTTACCGTCGCAAACATTCTTGTAAACGGTATCCAGATGGTTGCTGCCCGGCGGATTGGTGAAAGGATCCTGGCTTGGGAATGCGCCTTCAGGGGTGATGATATGCGTGGTGGTTACCCCGTTGTCGACTGTTTGCCACTCATTGGCTTGAGGGGGGCGCGGCCGCGGCATAACGTCTGTGCAATCGGCGGCGATGGCGGCATTTCCCCCTAGGGCCAACGTGATCGTAAACAGCAAACGGCTATAGGTGAATTTAGTTTTCAACATAACGAACTCTGTTCCTTAAATAGCTTTGAAAGTTCAGCATCAGAGACCGAAGATGCTAAACATCGCGGTTGCTGTTCTTGTCATGGTGCCGGCCTGCCAGATTCACGGGGCCGGCGCGCTTGATTTCAGCGCCCGCCGAATTGCCTTTTTGCAGCCATCCGAGGCGCGTTACCGCCATATCGGGATCGGCGTCCGACGCGAATGCGCCCCATAAGCCGACACCGCCGTTTCCGTAATGCACCATCCGCACGTTGATGCCGCCATGTTGATGGTGCTTGGACAAGTGCTTCGCGAAGCGTCCGCTGATGGATTTGGCGTCTTCATCCGATGGCCGCAGCAAATGCCAGCCCTTAGGAATATGATGTTTCTTCGCATAGGCGGCGAGCCTGTCCAAGGTATCTTTTTCAGGGTCGGTGGTGATTGAATAGATGCTGACCTCTTTTCCCAGTTTGTCGCCAAGACGGCGTGCGATCTCCGCAATGTGCTCGATCGTCGGATGATGTTTCTGTCCATCGATCGACATGAATTGCACCAAGACCACTTTGTCGCGAATTAAATCGCTGTAAAAACGGTAACTCTTGCCGTTATGGGAAGTCACCGGAACATCCGGCATCCGATTGCCGCCGCGGCCCTGAGTGGGCGGTGGCAAAAGGGCTTTCGCTAATTTGTTTCTCAGCTCCAGTTTTGATGACGTAGTGGATGAAGCATCCTGAACATTTTTGTCTTTCATAACTACCTTTATGTGTGTCGAATGGGGGGCGTGCTATATGCTCTTATCAATCGCCTTCACCGGGCGGCACGATATCCCATCGAATCATCATGGCATGGTCTTCATGCACGACGTTATGGCAGTGCATCACATGCTTGCCAAGAAAATCGCGCCAACGCGAGTAAAATTTCACCTCTTCGTTGGGGCCTAACATCACCACGTCCTTTCTGGCGTGGCGGACGTCGTGGCGGTCCACCGGCTTACCGTTGATTTCCAGGATCTGGAACTCCTCGAAATGGCTGTGAATGGGGTGCATCCAGGTGTTGCCGGCGTTTCGAAAGGTCCAGATTTCGGCGCTGCCTTGTTCGATCAAGGCATCAGGCCGGTTAGGATCCATCAGCTTGCCATTGATCGTCCATAAGCCGTTGTCGTAGTCAAAAACAAATAATCTTTCTTTTCTTACCAGCCGCTTTTTGATCGGCGGCAATGCGCGCATGTGGTCGGGGATGCGGCTGGGATCGGACGCCTTGGCGGCCACCACATCGAAGCGCATGATCTGGTTGCCTTGATCCAGCAATCTTCCGGTCCAGCCCGCGCCGTCTTCGCGAATTTCCATCCGGTTGACCAAATACAACTTATCGCCGGGTTTATATTTGGAAAAATCGACGATGATGTCGTGGCGCTCGGCGACACCGAGCCTGATATTGTTGGTTTCGATCGGTCTCGGCAGCAGGTTGCCGTCCGTGGAAATGACGAAAAACTGTTCGCCCTGATCCGAGCCGCCTTCTTTTTGCACATACAGCTCGTACAGTCTGGACGGGCCGCCATTCAAAACCCGGAAGCGGTACTTCCGCGCTTCGACAATAAAGAAAGGCTGGATGATTCGATTGACCGTAAAACGGTCGCCGATCATGCCGTGTGTCGTATAAAGCGCGCTGGGCAGGTCGTTTCCGGTCGGTTCGGGGTTGAAAAAGTCCCAAACGGCTTGGCCGTTCTGATCGAACTGGACGTCATGCAGTATCAGCGGTACGTCGTATTTTCCGCTCGGCAGCCGATACGTTCCCTTTTTGGTTTCGTCGTTCGCGTCCTTCTTGTCGAAAAGCAGGTAAAAACCGTTCAGGCCTGCATAAACGTTCGGAGCGGTGAAATCCATGCGGTGGTCGTGATACCACAAGGTGCTCATGATTTCGCGTTTGTCGAACCCGGCAGGAAAATTGCCATAGTGATGATCCCAATACTCCCCCGGCCAGGTATAGTCCTGGGGTATACCGTCGCTTTCCGAGGCGGTATGCGCATTATGTAAATGGATCGTCGTACTGGGTAGCGCGAACCTTACTTTTCCCGCTCCAACCGGAGGCAATCGATTGAGGCGCCGGACAAAAACCGGTTCGCCATATTTCGCGTGAAAGGTCAGGCCCGGCGTGATGCCCTGAGGCATGCCCGGCTCGCGAAAGCCCCAGGACCAGGAACCCTGGTTATAGGGCGGATCGACATGATACCGCCAGAGGAATTCCTCCAAATAATGGACATAAAATTTCTGCGGTTTAAATTCATCATAGCGCTGATGCCTTTGCGGATCGGACGGAAGTCCTCCACCCGCCTCGGTTGACAGAAATGCTTCGTCAACGGGTTTGGCAATCGGCATGACGTTTAGCGGCACCACGAACGGTCTAACCGGAGGGCTTGGAGCCTCCTGAATACTGGGTTTGAACCCGTCCGGAAAGACCAGTTCAGCCTTGCCGACCTTGGGCGCCAGCAGCCCGTAGCCGGCGCCCGCCGCGCCAATCTTTAAAACATCACGCCTTGTTGCCATATCATCCCCTCATTGTCATTGAATTATTTCGCTGTTGACCTGGCCCCTGTAAGGATTTCTTCCAAATCGCGACTTACGGCATGGACTACTAAAACAGATCCCGCTGCTGCGCTAAAGATAGTGAATAGCTTTGCGGATGTCTTGAGCCATTCGCATCAATTCTTCGGCGGGGATGCCTCAAATGCGATTGTGATAGATGGCTTAATCAATTGGGTCAATTGCCCTATTTGTTGGCGAGGTAGAGGCTATTTGGATGCCATCCTCGTAAAGCCAAATCATTTGGCGTAATTGAAATGGGACTAAAAAATTAAGTTTTACTGCGGATGATGGGGCAGAAGCTCAAATTGAGCTGGAGTCAATCGCGGACCTAAGGCGATTTATGAAAAAGAGTTATCTTGAAGCAAGTGAAATTTACAGGCTGCCGTTTCTTCAAGATGCAAGCTATTTAGACCTTTGGTTTTAGGGGCAATCCGTTACGGGTTGCAAACAGCATCAGTTCGAGCCGGTCTTTGACTTCCAGCTTTCTATAGATCGAGTAAATATGATTTCGAACCGTTTTTTCGCTGATATGCAAAGAATGTGCAATTGAAGAAGTATTGCGTCCCTTAACGATAAGATTAACCACTTGTTGCTCTCGTCTGGAGAGACTGGACATTCTGAATTTCTCATGCGCATCCGAGTGATTTGAAGGCGCAACTTCAGGACCTCCGGCCTTGAAGATTGTTCTGTCAAACCACAGTTCATTGGCTAGCACTCTGTCCACGGCATTCAGTAAAACATTTAAATGTTGAGTTTTCAGGACAATCCCCGCGACGCCGGCTTTGAGAAAATCCAGGTAATAGTTGGCGGCGCAAGGCGAAGTGATCAACAGAACATGGCTGTCCCTGCATTGTTGAGCTAACCGGAAAACCCAAGGAATATTTTCTTCATGATTCAAGCAGGGGTCGGCAAGGATCAGATCAGGTTTTAAATTTAATGCGAGTCCCAAGGGGTCTTGGGCAAATCCAACCTCGGCGATGACGTCAAGATGATCCTGTTTCGCAAGTTTTTCAGCCAGCATCTCTCGATACAGTGATTGATCATCGACAAGCATGACTGTATTGACTGAAGATTTTGAGAGATTAGAAAACATGCATAACAGCCATTGAAGTCACAATTCGAACACCTGAAAAAGACAAATTCATTACAAAGGTGTTTCGTCGTATTTTAAGTCCATAACCTTACAAAAAATTCACTTAATTTTTGAGGCTGAGCGAGGGTGTTTGTCTCACGAACTATAGCGATGGAAGAAAATCGGAACTGAAAGGTAAAAGTGATACGATGCGGCTGGCTATGGATTGGCTACCGCATCAGGTGTTTTGTCGATTTAAATAGCGCATCCAGTCCTCGATAGTGTCGACGTCCCATTGTGGCTCTAACTCATGCAAATTGAACCCTGTCTTGGTTAATCGTCGGCGGGTTTCTGCCATGACACTATCGGTACCCCAGGGCATGTCGCTGAACAAAATAGGTTGATGGGCTGTCACGCCAATTAACACATAGCCTCCATCTTCTGCGGGAGAGATCACGACATCGTTGCCGTTTTTCAGAACCGTCAGGGCTTGACGTAAATCGTCCGTCGTCATGCTGGGGCAGTCGCAGCCAATCAAAATCGCTTTCCGGTAATGTGATAGCGCTTCAACAAAAGCGTGTTGCATGCGGTCGCCCAGATCATTACCGCGTTGATTGGTTAGGTTGAGCGGATAATCCGCCGCGCATTGCCGAAAAAAAGCATGTTCAGCATCGGGTGCGCAGCACAGTATGACTGGACACAACGGCTGCTGAAAGGCTCGCTCCAATGTCATCCGCGTCAATTGACGATGGGCTGCCGCGGCCTGTTCGGAGGTTAGCGCCGGTTGCAAACGCGTTTTCACTTGGCCTGCTATCGGAGCTTTGCAGAAGATCAACAGAACGCTGTCGGGAAATAGATACGTCATGGTCTATAAGTTGCTGAAAGGCCGGAGTGCCGCCACAAGCGATGGGACGGCGACAGATAATAAAATACCCATTAAGGCGAAACGTTCATTAGCTTCCATCAGAGCTTCCCGTAATAGCATGCCGCCAGATTATCGGAATAGGCACCGAAGAAATAGGCCAACCGTAAATGCCACATCAGCAGAATAGTGTTGAGGATACCGTACTTTTGCCAGCGTCTCGACGCTGTGATGACTTTGGCGTGCAGGCGATTTGTCCTGCTTCATTTAAAACCGGTACGATAATGCTGAGTTGTGGAGTCAATCTGCTCATTTTAATGCTTGCGCCGCCAGGCATGATAGCGTTCTACCCAATGCAGTAATGCCTGCGGCGCATGGGCGCGTTTCCAGACGCCGGCGGCGTATTTGTTGGCTTCGGCCAGCGTCGGATAGATATGAATGGTGCCCAGAATCTTGTTCAAACCAATACCGTATTTCATCGCCAGCACAAATTCGGCGATCAGATCGCCGGCATGTTCGCCGACGATCGTCACGCCAAGAATCTTGTCCTTGCCGGGCCGGGTCAATACTTTGACAAAACCATGCGCTTCGCTGTCGGCGATGGCCCGATCCAGATCGTCGATACCGTAAGTCGAAACCTCATAGGCAATCCCCTGGGCCTTGGCGTCCAGCTCATTCAGGCCGACGCGGGCGACTTCCGGATCG
>Ga0066438_1000415_pt1 | contig 10546 bp, 6 predicted proteins | sample LakWasMet56_HOW8_2_FD_59526 | JGI IMG/M metagenome (GOLD analysis project Ga0066438, IMG submission 59526) | Freshwater sediment methanotrophic microbial communities from Lake Washington under simulated oxygen tension - Sediment Metagenome 56_HOW8 | ecosystem: Environmental > Aquatic > Freshwater...
GGTCCGACCCGGCGGCGATGGAGCTGGTCGAGAAGTTCTCGATGCCCATGCACCTCGAGCTGACCACCAAGCCCGACGGCACCCGCTCGGCGCAGGACAAAGACGAGATGTTCCGCGAGACGTACTTCGACGACGCGTCGGGCGCGCTGAGCAAGGCCGGCGCCTCGGTGCGCGCGCGCGTGCGCTTCGACGACAAGGAACCGTTCACCGTTCGCCGCGTGCTGATCCAGGGCAAGGAAGGCCGCGCGGTCGACGCCGACGGCAACTCGGCGGTGCACAAGTTCGAGAAGCGCTTCGAGGGCACCTACTCGGCCGACGAAGCCAAGGCGCAGGAGCTGCTGCGCACCGGCAAGGACACCGACGGTGACGTGCTGGGCGTCGCGGCGATCCTCTACAAGACGGCGCAGGACAAGGGCACGCTGCCGGCCGACAAGAACCTCCGCCTCGACCCCAAGACCATCGTGCTGCAGAAGCGCACGCGCTCGCACATGCAGTTCGAGAGCGTCAGCGACGTGCAGAGCAAGCGCACCGCGCTGAAGACCGAGATGGACGCGCTCACCGCCGGCGGCAAGCCCGTGCCCCCCGCGATGCAGAAGTACGCCGACAAGCTCGCCGGGCAGGAGAAGTTCCTCACCGACGCCAGCGACCTGCTGCGCAAGTACGGCCAGTACCTGCCGAGCAACACCGACGGCTTCATCATCTCGGCCGATCGCTACTCGGTGTACGACCCCGCCGCGCGCGCCACGGCGCCCAACGACATCGACGACGAGACCGGCCGCGTGGGTCGTGGCCTGCACCTCGAGGCCGAGTGGGACACCGCCTCGTCGGACCCCTTCGAGAAGGCGCGCACCAGCATCGAGCAGAAGCTGGCCGCCACGCCCCCGCCGGCGAACAAGGCCGAGCTCGAGGCCGACCTCGCGAAGCTCAAGGACATCAGCAAGACCATCCTCAAGGACGTGGCCACCGCGGTCGACCTGATGAAGCAGAAGATGGTCGCCGCCGGGCTCAAGAGCGACGATCGCCACCTCTCGAAGGAAGAGCGCGCCGCCGAGTTCATGACCCGGCCCGATCGCCCCGTCATCTGGCAGTGAGCCTCACGCCGTGAGCTTCGAGCGCCGGAACCCCTCGCTGGTTCCGGCGCTTTTTTGCGTCTAGAGGCTGTGCCCCATGCGCATCGTCTTCATGGGCACGCCCCAGTTCGCCGTGAAGTCCCTCGAGGCCTGCCTGAAGCTGGGCGAGGTCGTCGCGGTCGTCACCCAGCCCGACAAGCCGCGCGGCCGCGGGCAGGAAGTGAGCTTCTCGCCGGTGAAGGAGCTCGCCGTCGCGCGCGGGCTGCCGGTGCTGCAGCCGACGAAGATCCGCGGCACCGACTTCGCCGACGTGCTGCGCAAGCTCGAGGCCGACGTCGCGGTGGTGACCGCCTACGGGAAGATCCTCCCGCAGGACGTGCTCGACGCCCCGCGCCGCGGCTGCGTCAACGTGCACGCCTCGCTGCTGCCCCGCTTCCGGGGCGCGGCGCCGATTCAATGGGCCATCGCCGCGGGCGACGAGAAGACCGGCGTGTGCCTGATGCAGATGGACGCGGGCATGGACACCGGCGGCGTCATCGATCGCGCCGAGCTCCCCATCGGCCCCGAGGACACCTCGGCCACGCTGCACGACAAGCTCTCGGAGCTCGGCGGTGTGGTGCTCGAGCGCTCGCTCGCGCGCTACGTGGCGGGCGAGCTGCCGGTGGTGCCGCAGCCCTCCGAGGGTGTGGTGATGGCGCCGATGATCAAGAAGGAAGACGGCAAGCTCGACTGGCACAAGAGCGCCGCCGAGCTCGAGCGCCGCCTGCGCGCCTTCACCCCGTGGCCGGGCGCGTTCTGCACCTTCGAGGGCGCGCTGCTCAAGGTGGCGAAGGCCGCGGTGGGCGCCGGCCAGGGCGCGCCGGGCACGGTGCTCTCGGCGTCGGCCGCCGGCGTGGAGGTCGCCTGTGGCGAAGGCTCGCTGGTGTTGCGCTCGCTGCAGCCGGAAGGAAAGCGCGCCATGACCGCGCAGGAGTTCCTCGCCAGCCGCAAGCTCACGCCGGGGTCGACGCCGTTCTCGTGAGCCGCGGGCAGAAAAAAGCCCTCTCCCCGGGAGGGAAGAGGGCTGGGAACTGCACAGCGTCGGCGTTCAGCGGCCGTCGTAGCCGAGCGTCAGCATCGGCGTGACGGTGACGGCCAGCTCGTTGGTGGTGATGCTTCCCTGGCTCGTTCCGTTCACCGTCTTCTCGCGAATCACCGTCGAATTCGGATGGAGGAGGATCAGCGCATCGAGGCCGATGTTGAAGCCGCCGCGACGGAATGACGGTGCCGGATGCTGCCGACCGAGGCCGAGGCCGAGGCGCAGGTCGAGGCCAGGCATCGGACCGCCGTGGGCGATCGCCATCGCCTCACTGTTTCCGGTCGTCGAGCCGCTGCCCGAAACGCCGACGAGACCTCCGTTGGCGATCACCGGGCCAGCTCCAACGTAGAAGAGGTTGCCGAACATGAACTCGGCGATCGCACCAAGGTAGTAGTACGACAGCGCGGTGATGCTCGCGCTAGCACCCGTGACCGACACGCTCGCGCCGATGCCGAAGCCAGCGGTGCCGCCAAGGATGGCGTAGGCCGAGAACATGTTGCTGATCTGGTAGCCGATGCGACCTTCCGCACCGATCGTGAACGCAGACTGCGGAATGTGCCACCCGAGGTTGCCTGAGACGCCCCAGCGAACACGCCCACCGGGATCTTCCATCGGCGCGTCGGCCGGCGCGGGGGCCACGGCGATGGGCTGCGGCGGAGGAGGCGGCGGCGGAGGCGGCATCGCCTCCTGCGCAAAGGCAGATGCAGACACCAGGGCTGTCAGCAACAGGGTCTTGTTCATGGGTGCGGCCCTCGACGAGGTAAGGGGGGAATGATTCACGCGCGATGATGACGGGCTTTGTTCATGAGTCCACGAATCATCCTCGACGCGGCGCGGCAGCATTCGTAAACCGTGCGGCCTATGGGCTTCTGCGTGCTCGTGCTTCATGGGCCGAACCTTTCGTTGCTCGCCGCCGAGGAGATCGATCCACGGCTCGAAGCTCGCGCCGACGAATTGGGGCTCGAGCTGATCTCCGCGCAGGCCAACGGTGAAGAGGGGCTGCTCGACGCGCTGCACGCCCACGCCGAAGACGTCGACGCCGTGCTGGTCAACCCCGGCGCCATCGCGCCGAGCGCGTGGGCGCTGGCCGAGGGCCTCCAACAGCTCGGCCTGCCCGCCGTCGAGGTGTTGCTCAAGACGCCCAGCCCGGAGCGCGGCCCGTCTTCGCTGACGGGTGTCGTCAAGCAGCAGGTGCACGGGCTGGGGGTCGATGGCTACGTGAAGGCGCTCGAGCTGCTGGTGCCCGAGGGCTCCCAGCCCGCGCGCGACGAAGACGCCGAAGACGACGACGAGCTGCCGGTGCCGACCACGCGCAAGGGCATCGGTCGCGCGCCCAGGCGCAGCGCCGCAGTGGTCGAGCCGGTGCGGGCGGGCAAGAGCATCGGCCGCAAGCCGGCGGCGCCGACCGAGTCTCCCGAGCCGGAGGTCGCCGCGCGCGGGAAGACCATCGGCCGCGGGGCGCCGAAGGAGAAGGTGGCGGTGGTGAAGGACGAGGGCGGCGTGCTCACCCGCGCGCAGGTGCGCGCCCGCATCGCGCTGCGGCTCAAGGGTGAAGTGACGCCTGATCAACTCGCGCAGTGGGCGCGGGAGAAGTGGTCTGCGCTCCAGCGTGGGGCGGAGGCGGAGGCCGGTCGGAAGGACACCATCGAGACCGTGCTGCTCACGTTGATGGCCGGTGCCAGGGCGAGCGACGCGATGCTCGTGGCCCAGATGGCGAAGCTCGACTCATGACCCAGCCTCCCGATTCGAAGAACAAGCCGAAGTCGTCTGGCCGTGCGCAGCTCAAGGGCGGCAAGGGCCGCACGGGCATGGCGCGCGTGCCGACCGCCAGCAGCGCCGCGCCGAAGGCGAAGCAGAAGTCGGCCCCGGTGAAGCGGGCCCCGGCGACCGCGCGCACGGTGGCGATTCAGGTGCTGGCGCGCGTGGCCGCGACCGACGCCTACTTGAACGTGGTGCTCGACACGGTGCTCGACGAGCAGTCGCTCAAGGACCCGCGCGACGCCGGCCTCGTCACCGAGCTCTGCTACGGCACCACGCGCCGGCGCATGACCATCGACACGGTGCTGCGGCAGTTCGCCGATCGTTCGCTCGACACCATCGAAGATCGCGTGCTCGCCGCGCTGCGCCTCGGCGTCTACCAGCTGTTCTTCATGCGGGTGCCGAAGCACGCGGCGGTGGGCGACACCGTCGACGCGCTGAAGGCGGTGGGCCTCGAGCGCGCGGCGGGCTTCGTGAACGCCATCTTGCGCAAGGCCTCGGCGCTGCCCGAGCTGCCGAAGTCAGACGGCGATGAGATCGGCCGGCTCAGCTACGAGACGAGCCACCCGGCGTGGTTGGTGAAGCGGTGGCTGCGCCAGTTCGGCCCCGAGCGCGCCAGCGTGATGCTGCACGCCGACAACGACGCGCCCGCGCTGGTGGTGCGCACCAACACCGCGAAGCTCACGCGCGACGAGCTGCTCGCGCAGCTGCAGGACGCGGGCGTGAAGTGCCACGCCACCGCGCTCTCGCCGCTGGGCATCGTGTTCGACGCGCCCGGCCGCGTCGAGGAGCTGTACGGCTACGCCGAGGGCCTGTGGCAGGTGCAGGACGAGGCGGCGCAGCTGGTCGGCGTGTTCGGGCAGATCCCCGCCAACGCGCGGGTGCTCGACGCGTGCGCGGCGCCGGGCGGCAAGGCGTGCCACCTCGCGCAGACCAACGAGGTGACGGCCATCGACGTGCACGCCAACAAGCTGCCGAAGATCGCCAGCGAGGCGAAGCGGCTGGGGCTCACCTCGAAGCTGACGCTGGTGCAGGCCGACGCGTCGCAGCCGCTGCCCGAGTCGCTGGGCGAGTTCGACGCCATCCTCATCGACGCGCCGTGCGCCGGGCTGGGTACGCTGCGCCGCCACCCCGAGCTGCGCTACCGAAGAGAAGAGAAAGACATCGCCGAGCTGGCGCACCTGCAGCGCGAGATCCTCGAGCAGTGTCAGCAGGTGCTCAAGCCGGGGGGCCTGCTGGTCTACGCGGTGTGCAGCACCGACACGATGGAAGGGCCGGATCAGGTCGAGATGTTCCTCCGCTCGCACCCCGACTTCACGTCCGAGCCGCCGCGCGGGCTCGCGCACCTGCCGACCTGGCAGGGCCACCTGCGCACGCTGCCCGGGCCGGAAGGGCTCGACGGCTTCTTCGCGGCGCGCCTGCGCAAGATGTACTGAGGCGGGGTGGGGCTGCTACACGCGCGGCCCATGATCGCACTCCTCGTCACGCTCCTCACCGCGGCCCCGGTCGCGAAGAAGCCGTACACCGTGCAGGACCAGGTCGCGCTCAAGCGCCTGAGCGGCTTCAAGGTCTCGCCCGACGGCACCCGGGTCGTCTTCGCGCTGCGCACCACCGACCTCGAGGCGAACAAGGGCCGGCTCGATCTCTGGCTGGTGGGCACCGACGGCCAGGGCCTCAAGCAGCTCACCACCCACGAGGGCAACGAGAGCGACGCGGTGTGGTCGCCCGACGGCAACGCGATCTACTTCCTCTCGGCGCGCAGCGGCTCGAACCAGGTGTGGCGGTTGCCGCTCGACGGCGGTGAAGCGGCGCAGGTGACGAAGCTGCCGCTCGACGTCGACGCGTTCCAGCTCAGCCGTGACGGCTCGACGCTGGTGTTCGCCGCCGAGGTGTTCGTCGACTGCGACACCCTGGAGTGCACCGCGAAGCGCCTCGAAGAGAAGAGCAAGAAGAAGACGAGCGCGCAGGTCTACGACTCGTTGATGTTCCGCCACTGGGACACGTGGAAGGACGGGCGCCGCGCGCACCTCTTCGCGCAGAAGGTCGCCGGCGGGCCGGTGGTGAACCTGCAGAAGAAGCAGAACGCCGACGCGCCCACCAAGCCCTTCGGCGGCGCCGACGACTTCACCATCTCCCCCGACGGCAAGACGCTGGTCTACGTGGCGCGCGACGTCGGCCGCGAAGAGGCGTGGAGCACCGACCTCGATCTCTTCCAGGTCTCACTCGACGGGAAGGGCGCGCCGATCAAGCTGACCACCACCAACCGCGCGACCGATATGAGCCCGGTGTTCTCGCCCGACGGCAAGCAGCTCGCGTACCTCGCGATGAGCCGGCCGAAGTTCGAGGCCGACAAGCTGCGCGTGCTGGTGCGCGACCTGGCCACCGGCAAGGAGCGCTCGCTGACCGACGCGTGGGACCGCTCGGCCTCGTCGCTGGCGTGGACCGCGGACGGCAAGACGCTGTTCGTCACCGCCGACGATCTCGGCCAGCACGGCGTGTTCTCGATCGACGTGGCCAGCGGGCAGGTGACGAAGGTGATCAGCGACGGCAACGTGAGCGAGCTGGCGGTGGCGAAGCGCGGGCTGGTGGTCGCGCACGACTCGTTGACCCGCGCCTCCGAGCTCTACGCGCTGGCCTTCGATGGCAAGGGCGGGCTGAAGCAGCTGACCGACGTGAACGGCGAGGCCTTCGCGTCGTTCTCGCTCGGCGCGCCCGAGCAGTTCAGCTTCAAGGGCGCCAACGACGACACCGTCTACGGCTACGTGGTGAAGCCGGTGGGCTTCGACGCGAAGAAGAAGTACCCGATGGCGTTCCTCATTCACGGCGGGCCGCAGGGCAGCTTCGGCAACCACTGGCACTACCGGTGGAACCCGCAGAGCTACGCCGCGCACGGGTACGTGGCGGTGATGATCGACTTCCACGGGTCCACTGGGTACGGCCAGGGCTTCACCGACGCCATCTCGGGGGACTGGGGCGGCAAGCCGCTCGAAGACCTGCAGAAGGGCCTCGCCGCCGCGCTCGTGAAGTACCCCTTCATCGACAAGAACAAGCTGTGCGCGCTGGGCGCCAGCTACGGCGGGTTCATGATCAATTGGATCGCCGGGAACTGGAACGAGCCGTGGAAGTGCCTGGTCACCCACGACGGCAACCTCGACGAGCGCTTCGCGTACTTCGACACCGAGGAGCTGTGGTTCCCGGAGTGGGAGCACGGCGGCGCTCCGTGGGAGGCCGGCTCGACCTACGGCAAACACAACCCGATCGACCACGTCGCGAAGTGGAAGGTGCCGATGCTCGTGGTGCACGGCGGGAAGGACTTCCGCGTCGTCGAGACCCACGGCATGGCGACCTTCACCGCGCTGCAGCGCCGGGGCGTGCCGTCGAAGTTCTTGTACTTCCCCGACGAGAACCACTGGGTGCTCAAGCCGCAGAACTCCATCGTGTGGCATGAGACCGTGCTCGGGTGGCTCGATCAGTGGACGAAGTAGGCGGGGCGTCGGCGGCTTCGACGCGGGTCAGTCTTTGAGGGCCACTTCGACGGTGAAGCCGTCGAACGCCACGTCGAGCTGCCCCGTGTATTCCTGCTTCGCCTGCTCGATCAGCGGCCGCGGATCGACGTCGTGCCGTGACGAGAGGTGCGTCAACACCAGGCGCTTCACCTTCGCCTCGGCGGCCACCTTCGCCGCTTCGCGCGCCGTGGAGTGCCGCGTCTCGAGGGCGCGCGCCTGCTCGTCGTCGCTGAAGGTCGCCTCGTGCACCAGCAGGTCGGCGCCTCGCGAGATCTCGACCATCGCGGCGCACGGCCGCGTGTCGCCTGAGATGACCACCCGGCGGCCGGTGCGCGCCGCGCCCATCACCTGCTCGGGCTTCACCTCGGTGCCGTCGGCCAGCTTCACCGCCTGACCCTTCTGCAGCTTGCCGAAGTCGGGCCCCGACGCGACGCCCAGCCGCTTCGCTGCTTCAGGATCGAAGCGGCCCGGCCGCACGTCTTCTTCGAGCGCGTAGCCCAGCGCGTTGACGCGGTGATCGACCCGCACCGCGCGAATGCCGTAGCCCTTGCGCTGAAGAAACTCGCCGCCTCGCAGCTCCTGCACCTCGACCGGGAAGGCGAGGCGATCGACGCCCAGGTGGATCGCCGCGTCGAGGATCTTTCGCGCCGGCGGCGGCCCGTAGAGCGTCAGCGGCTCGACCCGCCCACCCATGCCCAGCGTGCGCAGGAACCCGATGATCCCCAGGTAGTGATCGGCGTGGAAGTGCGTGAAGAACACCGCGTCGACCGAGAAGCCCGTGCCGAAGCGGATCATCTGCCGCTGGCTGCCCTCGCCACAGTCGAACAACAGCAGGTCTCCGTCGGCCTTCACGGCGAGACCCGAGACGTTCCGGTGCAACGTCGGCATCGCCGCCGAAGTGCCGAGGAAGGTCAGCCGCAGAATGGACATGCCCGAGGAGCTCACAGCGGCCCGGGCACCTAGCAGACAAACGAAACGGCCGCCCCGGTTTCCCGGAGCGGCCGTCGTGCCTCACCCCTTGCGGGGGGGCTTCAGGCTTCGCTCTTCACGCCCGACTCGATGCGCATGCCGTAGAACGACCGGTACACGAAGACCATCGAGATGACGAAGAACACCGCCGCCAGGCCGATGGTGGTGGGGTTGGCCTTGAAGACGTAGATGGCCTTGCCCAGCTTGTCGGTGCCCGACTGCACCTTGCCGATCTCGTACGCGAGCTCCACGGCCAGCAGGCCGAACAGCGTCGTGAACTTGATGACCGGGTTGAGCGCGACCGACGAGGTGTCCTTGAACGGGTCGCCGACGGTGTCGCCGACCACGGTGGCCGCGTGCAGCTCGGTGCCCTTGGCCTTCAGCTCGGTCTCGACAAGCTTCTTGGCGTTGTCCCACGCGCCGCCGGCGTTGGCCATGAACACGGCCTGGTACAGACCGAACAGCGCGATGGAGATCAGGTAGCCGATGAAGAAGTACGGCTCGACGCACGCGAACGCGAGGGTGCTGAAGAAGATCGTCAGGAAGATGTTGAACATGCCGGCCTGCGCGTACTTCGTGCAGATCTCGACCACCTTGCGCGAGTCAGACACCGACGCCTTCTCGGCGCCCTCGAGCTTGATGTTCTTCTTGATGAACTCCACCGCGCGGTACGCGCCGGTCGACACCGCCTGCATCGAGGCGCCGGTGAACCAGTAGATCACCGCGCCGCCGAGGATCAGCCCGAGCAGGAAGGGGGCGTGCACCAGCGAGAGGTTCTCGATGCCCACCTGCAGCCCGTTGGTGATGGAGAAGAGGATCGAGAAGATCATCGTCGTGGAGCCGACGACGGCCGTACCGATGAGCACCGGCTTCGCGGTCGCCTTGAACGTGTTGCCCGCGCCGTCGTTCTCTTCGAGGAACTCCTTGCCCTTCTCGAAGTTCGGCTCGAACCCGAAGTCCTTCTTGATCTCTTCCTTCACGTTGGGGACCGACTCGATCAGCGACAGCTCGTAGACCGACTGCGCGTTGTCCGTCACCGGACCGTACGAGTCGACGGCGATCGTCACCGGGCCCATGCCGAGGAAGCCGAAGGCCACCAGACCGAAGGCGAAGACCGGCGAGGGGTCGATGTTGCCCGCGATGGGGAACAGCTTGCCGAGGCCCATCAGCGACACCCAGTAGGCCGCGCCCATCAGCGCCACCAGCACGATGCCCATCCAGTACGCCGAGAAGTTACCGGCCACGAGACCGGAGATGACGTTCAGCGAGGGGCCACCTTCCTTCGACGCCGTGACCACTTCACGCACGTGGCGCGACTCGGTCGACGTGAAGACCTTGATCAGCTCGGGGATGATCGCGCCCGCCGCCGTGCCGCAGGTGATGATCGCCGAGAGCTTCCACCACATGTCGGCGTCGCCCGCGATCGAGGGGATCAGGAGCTTCGAGGCCACGAAGGTCACCACCACCGAGAGCACCGAGGTGAGGATCACCAGCTGCGTCAGCGGGTGCTCGAAGTTCATCTTGTCGGCGTTGCCGTAGCGGCTCTTGGCGATGAAGTCGTTGATCACGTACGAGAGGAACGAGGTGATGACCATCATCACGCGCATCACGAAGATCCACACCAGCAGCTGCACCTGCACCGCGGTGTCCGTCGCCGCGAGGAGGATGAAGGTGATCAGCGCGACGCCCGTCACGCCGTAGGTCTCGAAGCCGTCAGCCGAAGGACCGACCGAGTCGCCGGCGTTGTCGCCCACGCAGTCGGCGATCACGCCGGGGTTGCGCGCGTCGTCTTCCTTGATCTTGAAGACGATCTTCATCAGGTCGGAGCCGATGTCGGCGATCTTGGTGAAGATGCCGCCGGCGATGCGGAGCACCGAGGCGCCCAGCGACTCACCGACCGCGAAGCCGATGAAGCACGGACCCGCGAGGTAGCCCGGCACGAAGCAGAGGATGGCGAGCATCAGCAGCAGCTCGGTGCTGATCAGCATCATGCCGATCGACATGCCGGCCTTGAGCGGAATGGCGTAGGTGCCGAAGGGCTTGCCCGTCAGCGAGCTGAACGCCGCGCGCGAGTTGGCGAAGGTGTTGACGCGAATGCCGTACCACGCGACGCCGTAGCTGCCGGCGATGCCGATCAACGAGAAGAGCAGAATGATCAGCACGCG
>Ga0066438_1000427_pt1 | contig 10366 bp, 8 predicted proteins | sample LakWasMet56_HOW8_2_FD_59526 | JGI IMG/M metagenome (GOLD analysis project Ga0066438, IMG submission 59526) | Freshwater sediment methanotrophic microbial communities from Lake Washington under simulated oxygen tension - Sediment Metagenome 56_HOW8 | ecosystem: Environmental > Aquatic > Freshwater...
TCCGGACCGCCCTGCACGGCTGAAAAAAGGATTTCCTGATTGCGCTTCGGGTCCGGAGACTCAATGGCCGCCACCCATCTGGGTTGTGTCCAGCCGGCAACGGCAGTTTGATTGCCGTTTTGCATTGCCTTGGCGACGCTGTTGGCGTCGAGATCGGAGGCACGGGCGATTTCGAAGCGGTCCTTGGCGAAGACGATAAACGCCGGCCGCCCCGCAAACACCGTGTTGATGCCATAGCTCAGTGCGCACAATTGCAGCAGTGCGATGACGGCAAGATCGAATTTCAGCGAGGGCTTGTTAGGCTTGTAAATGATCAGCGTGATCACTGGGCCGATCGTGACATCGACCGCCATCAGCAGCAGAAATATCTCGGTTACGCCGACCGCCGCATGCAGCGGTGCCGGATACCAAACCCAAAAAACGATTGCCATTACCACGGCGGCAATTACCGCCGACAAAGCCAAATGAATCAGAAATGCAAGAAGTCGATTTTTCATAAAGCGAGAGAATTGGAGCCTAAGTTGATACAGTGCTACTTTCCCCGGCACGGATTATGCCGCCTTTTCTTCATGATACTCGTCATCGACGTTGACGGCCCATAGATTCGATTTGTCGGCTTGTTGGGCAATGATGTTCTGCACGGCCAAATGCGCGGTCAACATCGAATGGTCCTGATTGTTGTATTTGTGCATGCCGTTTCTGCCGATCAAGAATAGATTATCGATGCCGTCCACGAATTGCCGAATCGTATCGAACTCTTGATAAGCGCCAAAATAAGCTGGATACGCCTTCGGCACCCGGATGACGCTGCGATCGAGCACCAGACTTTCGTTCTCGAGCATGTTTAAGGTTATCAACTCACGAACCGCCAACGCGGCCATTTCATCATCGCTCAGCGACCAAAGCTCATCGCCTTCGTGGCAAAAATATTCCAGGCCGAGCCATATCGTGTCCTGATCTTTAACCAAGTACGGGCTCCAGTTGTTGAATATCTGCAAACGGCCAACTTTTACGTCGCTTTCCTGAATGTAAATCCAGTTGTCGGGCGGCATGAAATTAGCCTGTTGCGAGCGCGACTGCGGATTCGGCTGCATTTTTTTCAGCAATAAGCCAACCGTGATGAAATCGCGGTAAGGCAATTCCCCGGCGATTCGCCGCACATTCGCCGGCACGGGCTCGCCCAACGCGGCGATCAAGTCTTTGACCGGCATCGTCGAAAAGGCGTAATCGCAAGCCAATGTCGTCAGCTCGCCGTTTTGCAGATTTTTGACCGTCACCGCTTCGATGTTGCCGTCACGCAGCGTCAATGCCACCGCCTGGCTGTGAAAAATCACCTTGCCGCCGCCGGCTTCGACTTGTTTCGCAACTTCCTGCCATAACTGTCCCGGTCCGTAAGCCGGATATAAAAAACGCTCGATCAGGCTGGTCTGGGTGTTTTTTTGATTTTCGATCGTGTTCGTACTGAATATCTTTTTGCACGCATGCCACAAAGCCTTACCGACCGAAAGCCCCTTGATTCTTTGCGCGCCCCATTCGGCGCTGATCTCCCGGCACGGCACCCCCCATACCTTTTCGGTATAATCTTTGAAAAAAGTCAGATACAAGGCTTTGCCGAAGCGATTGATAATAAAATCCTCAAGATTTTTTTCCGGCTTACGGGGAAATAAACGGATATGGATATAACTCAGAGCAATCTCGACCAGGCGTACCAATCCCAGATTATTAATCGTATTCAAATTTAATTTGACAGGGTAATCAAAAAACTTGCGCAAGAAATAGATTCGCGATAACCGAGAACGTATCAGCATTCGCTTTTCTGAACTTTCGCCTGTATTCTCCTGCGTTACCTCTATCGTACGTTTACTATTTTGATAACTGATTTCGATCTGCGCTTCGTTATTGTTTTCGAGCGGCAGAATCTCGCGCCACCAGTTCATGACCCAATCGGATTTGGAAAAAAACCGATGACCGCCGATGTCCATTCGATTACCGTGGTGATTAACCGTTCGCGAAATACCGCCGACGTCGTCGAGCACTTCGAGAACGATCGGTTTAATCGAGGTATGGCGGATCAATTCCAACGCGGCGGTCAGCCCTGCCGGACCAGCGCCGATGATAATAGCGGTCTGTTTAGATTCCATTTTAGATTCCTTCATGAATAGGCTCGTTGATATACATAGCGTTTCGTAAACAACAGGATTTTGCGCGCAGTAAAATTGAACAGAAAAATAACGGCCGTCGCAATGATCTTGGAATATAAATAAAATACGGCCATTTTTTCCGTCAGCAAATAAATTATAGCTGCGTTTAGTATTAATCCAATAACGCCAATCAAGCCGAAAAGTAAAAACTCGACATAGCGATTATCGACCGCACGATAGTCGAAAACCCAATAAACCGAAAGCAGATAATTGATTAAAACGCCGACACCGAATCCGCAACTCGCGGCGACGACATAATAAAAACCGGCAAATTCCTTCAGCAGGAACAGCATCGAAAAATCCGCGGAAAACGCAACGCCGCCAACAATAAAATAGCAAATAAACTGAGATAAGTTACTCTCCGGCCGGTAGCGCAATATTTTGTATAATTGAGTTTTCATTACCGTGACCTCATGGTTTTACAAGCATAAAGAAAAAAGAGTCTTTGCGTAGCTTGTTCCTTACGCACGGCGACTGGCCGGGCATCGAGAATAGGCTTCGAGTACACGACAAAATCCAGAATCGGGTCTTGGCACACCGCCGCCAAATCATTGCGATCAACTGGCGATTTTTTTCGTGCGAGTTCGGCATTCGGATTGGCGAGTAAAAAAAAACGGCTGTCTTCTTGGCTTAACGGCCAAACGTTTTTGGCACGGCGGAAACCCTCCAATGCGGTCTGTTTGTTAAAAATAATGCCCGCCGTTTGTATGCCGGAAAGGTAACTGGGTCTGTTTAAAAGCAGCCAAACATACATCGCGCCACTCCCTTCCCAATACACCGTACTATTTTTCGGAATGAATTGCCGAAATTCGGCAAATTCGTCAGCGCTTTCAATGGGACGCGGAAAGTCGCCGCTTCGCCGGTTGTCCCACCCGGCAACGATTGCCGCCAATGCCATAACGGAAACGAAGCAAGCCGCAATCGATAGCCATTGTGGCCGCGCAGATGCAAAAAAGCGCCGCCCCATTAGCCACATCGGTATCAAGACCGCACCGCTGCCGAAGTCAAAAAAGCCATGCACCCCAACCGCGCGGTTATCGTACACATCAAGCAGTTGATAATTGGCGATTGCGTCCAGCGCAAACCAGATCAACGCTTGGATAAGCAGTAAATAGGCGCCCAGGCGAATGCTGCGCGGCAATGAAATTGGAATGGCGTTTTTTTGCTGCCAAATCCACGCAGGTATGGTCAAAGCCGCAACCAGGCCGCCGCCGTGGCCGCGCATCAGCCAAGCGCTGAGCAACACCAAGATAACAACCTTCGCGAACTCGGATTTATGCCAATGCTCGCCGGCAAACCAAGCCAAGGCAAAACAGGCAAACCATTGCATGATCCAGAGCGCTCGCCACAGTTGAATTTGCAGCAGCAACGCATTTTTGAAGACCGAGCCGCCGACAAATGCCAGCAGCGTCGAAAGCAAACTGACCACCAGCACGGCGAAAAATAGTCTTTTTAGTTTATCGGCAGAAGATAGCCAAACTAGCATCAGGGTGCTTTCACCAACGGCCCACAGCGCCCAATCCGCAATCTCCCAATTTTCCAACGCCAGCCAAGGGGAATCTCTGAGCACAATTTCGCGCCACTCGCCATCCATGGTCAGCAGCAGCCTATCAAAAGGCGCTATATCCGCCCATGCCGCCAACGCCACAACCATCACGCCTGCCAAGGCTAAAATGCACAATTCCTTGCTGAGAGAATAGCGATAGAGCAGTACCGTCAACAAAGCGGAAAGCGCCATCAACGGATGCAGCAACAAAGCCAATAGGATTAACGCCGCGCTGCTTGACCATTTTTCCCTGACCGCGCAAGCAATGCCGGCTAATGAGATGGCCTCGGCGTATACTCTGGATGTTAAAAATCCTTCGCCAAATACCAGTATGTTTTCCGAACCGTAATATCCGGGTAGCGTAGTCAATAGCAACAACGTAAGCCACAATACGAAACCGCTTGCCAGAGACGAGGCTAAAAAAAACGCCGCACCCAACCAAAGCAATTGCCCTGCCAGCGTCAAGAGATAAATACCCCGTTCCAACCCCAAAAACTCAAGCGCATCCGCGTAAATTAAACTGAAAATGGTAAATTGATCCTGGGAGCCATAACGAAAGAACAGGTCAAGCTTGAAGGTTTCCGGCTGCAAGCGGTACAGCGCTTGCGCTATATAGATTCTGGCATCGTGGTAAAGGCCGAGATAGGGATGCAGCAACAGCCAGAGGGCAATCAGCGCCAATATTCCCGCTGCCTGATTGAGTTGCCTGTGCTTGGCATGGAAGGTGTGAAATTGAAACATGATCGGTTCCACCATCGGAAAAAGCAAGTTTGGCCGGCCTTGATCTTCTGTTCATCGTTTCCACCATGCCATTGATCCAGGGAGATTTAACCAACGAGGAATGTCTAGGGGATCGGGGAAGGAGGGAATCAAACCTTAGCCTTACTCCGACTTTCGCCAGCAAAACAAGGCAACAACATACGATTTGCGGGTTCTCAAAGCCCCGGTTTGGGAACCCATGTTGTGAAGCTCTCGCTTCACGATGCACATTGGAAGCGGGAGCTTCCAAAACTACGCTCCCAAGCAGATGCTTGGGAACGAGAGTGATCTTCCGTGAACCCTTGCGGGCGGGGCAACATGCCCCGTCCGGCGAAAGGAGGCTTAATTAGGTACCACGGCAGTTTGCTGGCAAGAACTTTTTCGAGATAGTCGACGCGGTGCAGCTCCAAGCAAGCGGTTTGGAGGCATCCGTACCCTCGGTTGGTGTTAAGACAAAGTTACCGTTGGCAGGAGCAGGTATAGCAGAGGCAACGGTAATTACACCGGCAGCTACACCTAATGAAGTGACATATTGTGTAGCATTATTTGCACAACCAGCAGTATTTATGTCTGCTGGCAAAGTGCCCTGGGATTGGTAATATTCAGCAACGCTGCTTTTGCAAGAATCTGCAGCGAGGATAATTTCAGAAACTTTAGCTCGAGTGACATAATCTTGATAAGCAGGTATCGCTACTGCCGCCAAAATACCAATGATCGCGACCACGATCATCAATTCGATCAAGGTAAAACCTTGTTGTTTTTGCATTGTGATGTTTTTCATTGTGAATTCCTCTTTGGGTGGGGTTGTTGTCAAAGGACAATCAGGTATAAGCAGATTGCATGCCAAAGCCTTTAGAATCTGTTTCCAACCCACCAGAAAAACAATATTATATTTATAAACAATAGCTTGAAAATTATCGCTTTTTTTACGAATGCATTTTCTCGCAGCTGCCCAAATGAACAGAGAGGTCGCAAGCCGGGACAGTGACAAAAATTGGCGTCGCTTTGTGACGTTTTTTGTCAATCGCCGATTTTTGGCTGTGCTATGCTTGCCTTCATTATGACCGGCTTAGATGCCCCTCGGCGACCTGGAGGCTATAGGCTGCATTACTGAACAAGTTAACTCCATAACTCCGCTTTATTTTATGCAAGAATCCCACGCTTTGCCTTTCGAACTTACCTCCGAGTCTGTCAGCGACTGGCTGCTTGCGCTCGACCGACTGTTTCTTACGGAACGCGTCAATTCACTCAATAGCGTACTCAACATATTGGTGAGCACGCCGATCGAGAAAAACACCCTTTTCGTGATATTGGATAGGCTTACCGAAAGCGTTTTGCTGCTGTCGAAGCTGCTGGAGCATCATGCCGAAAAGATGGATTATGCGCCGGATAAGGCCGGGAAATGGATGACGGCGGCGATGCAACTGCCCAAAAAACTGGGGTTTGCTTTTGCAAAACTGACTAAGGATAGCGGTTTGCCCGATCCGCAAAAGATCGTTTGCGTCTACCGAGCCCTGCAAATTTTGAGCTTGGTGAACAAACGCAGCACCCTGTTCCATGAGGCTCAAGACTTAAGCGTCTGGAAAAAATTCGCCGAATTGTATCTATTGGCGGAAACCCGACACTGGTTGACGCTCGCGGTCGACGACCGTGTTTCAGGGTTGATCGCTCAACCTACGATTGACGCAGCCGCCAAACATGCGCTGCTCTTTCACAGCTGCCATCCTTATCAATATGAGGCCTCCGACATTGCCGATATTTTTACCGCTACCGCCGAATTGACCGCTTACGTCCGGCTCGATCCCGCATCCACCGATTTCTCCCTAAGCCGCTGGCGGCCTGACGCTCTCCTCCCTCCCGAATGCACCGCCCCGGAAAAGACTCAGCAACGCCTGTTGTCGCTCGACATCAGCGGCTTGATCGATTTTTTTGAAAACCATCCGGACCAGCAGGCAAAATTCGCGGCTTATCCGGGCCTTTTAAACCGATTGACCGCCTATTACGAAATCCGGCGTTCGGTCGATCCCTTACATGCCAAGAAAAGCGATCTGATCGTCGGCAGCGCCCAATCCGCAAAATTCTTGAATATTCTGATCAGCCGCTACCGGGTCATGGAACTCAGCGGCACCAACCAAAGCCAGAAGAAAGCATCCCATTTGGAGCTGGTGCCGCTGGAAATTAAAAACACGATAGCGTCGCTGTCTTCGAAAATCCTGGCCGGCCTGAATGGCGTGAATAGTGTTGTGACCAGCCAATTGACACTTTTTGCCACCCATGAACGCGCATTTTGTGTCGCCAAAATCGCCAATCAGAAATGTTCGCAGGATGAACCGACGATTATCGTGCAAGAGGGCCAGCCGCCTTGCTTTGCGGTGATCCGGCACATCCGGATTGACAGCCATACCCAGTTTAGAAATCTTTTATTGGAAAGAGTTGAAGGCGAGGTTTATCCGGTCGAAATTGGAAACAAGCCGGGCTTCATTGTCATGCGCCCCGAAAATGAACCCTCCGAGCTATTTTTGCCGCCCGATTGCCGGCATGGCAATACGACGGTATTGGCGATTTCCCGAGGGATTATCGCGGCTTCGCTGAAGGTCGAGAAGTTTCTTGAATTAAACGCGCATTTTGCGCGTTATCAGGTGAGTTTTTGTTGAGCCGGCCTGAAACTCGGCGCCGAACGAGATAGGCATCCCATCCTTAACGCGTGAAACCGGTTGCAAAATCTTCCCCGTTCTGCCATTATCATAGTCCTCGATCAGTTCATGCTTGACAGCCCAGATCCATTCACACTGCAAATAATCATCAAGCGTGATCGAGTCCGTCGGCCGGCATTTTGTGCAGAACACAGGACGTAACTCCGCAAGCATTGCCGCACTTTACGTCCTAATCCGCTTCGGCCCAAATGCTTACAGCATAGCATTTCTGTTGGATCTTCCCGTCAATTGCCGTTAGCGTAAATTTTTTTCGATCCGTTAAAATTATTCAAACTGAAAAATACACTCCTTTTTCGCTAGACTTATAACCCCACCCAATTCTTGTAAAGGGTTAAGGAAATCGAATTGAAAAATCAGGTTCCCATTTTAAAAATTACAAGAAACCATGCAGCTCTGGCTATCTTGCTGTGTTTTTTGGCAGACAGGGCGCTTCCTGACTCTTTGCCAAATAAAATCAATCCTAACGGCATTTATGTCGTAGTCAACTCAGCCAATCCGCAGAGAAATATCAGCCAAACCGGTTTGAATGCTATATTTAATATGCGTTTACGGCACTGGAACGACGAATCTCCGATTACGGTTTATGTCTTGCAGGATGAAGATCCTTTGCATAAAACGTTTTGCAAACAGAAGTTGCACGTATTTCCTCATCAAATCCGCAAAGGCTGGAACAGACAGGTTTTCAGCGGCACAGGCCAGGCGCCGTTGGCGATCGAGACGAAAGAAGACATGATAAAACGTATCCGTGAAACACCGGGCGCGATCGGCTATTTAAGCGGCAAGGATTTGACGGCAGACGTCAAAATATTGGACATCGAATAGAGAATCAGCCTGCATGCGACATTTGCCAACACACACCAAGCGTGACTTCTTGATAGGATGTTGTGTCTCCGCCTTCGCGTTCAGCGCTTCCAGCCCGGCGCAAGAATTGCAGCTCGACAAATGGCTGCCCGACTCGATGCAGGTGCACGGTTTTCTGTCACAAGGCTTCATTCATACCAGCGATAATAATTTTTTCGGCCATTCCGACGATTCGCTTTCGACCGACTTCAGGGAGTTGGGGCTCAACAGCTCCTGGAGCGTGCTGCCCGATTTGCAACTGGCGATGCAGGTGGTCTGGCGCGATGCGGGACAAACCGATGAAGGTGATTTGCGCATCGATTATGGCCTGGCCAGCTACAATTTGCTGTCCACCGAATCCTCGCTGCTGACGATCCGGGCCGGCAGAGTGCCGACGCCGCTGGGCTTTTACAATGATACCCGCGATGTCGCGTCGACCCGGCCAAGCATTTTTTTGCCGCAGTCGATTTATTTCGATGCCAATCGGAATCTGGCTTTATCGGCCGACGGAGGCTATCTGTATGGCGAGCATCGCACCGACATTGGCGACTTTTCCTTCAACTTCGGCCTGGTGATTCCGCGCACCGATGATCCGGACTTTAAGAGCGTGATTTTGAATGGCAGCTCGGGCAGCGTGCAAGGCGATACCTCCTGGGTCGCCCGCGTTGAATATGAATCGCCGGGAGACCGTGTCCGCTTAGGCGTCACCTACGCCGATTTTCTGAGCGACTTTCATTCATCTTCGCAAGTCTGGAATCAGGGTTCGTTTCATTTCAATCCGTTGATTTTATCGGCGCAATACAATGCGGAAAAGTGGTCCCTGACCGCGGAATATGCGCTGCGCCACACCCGGCTGGATTATCTCAATGTCAATGATGTCAGCTTTACCGGTCAGAGTTATTACATCCAGGGCGCTTACCATTTTACCGACAAGCTCGAAGGCCTCGTGCGCTACGATGAATTGGTCTGGGATCTTGACGATCAATACGGCTATCGCTGGCCGGCTCAACTGGGCCCTCAATTTTCGCGCTATGCCCGGGACTGGACATTCGGCTTGCGTTATGAAATTCTGCCCTCGTTGATGCTAAGCGCCGAATACCATCACGTCAACGGCACAGGCTGGTTAGCGCGACTGGAAAATCCGCAAGGCGAGACCCGAAACTGGGATATGTACGCGTTCATGCTTTCGTATAATTTCTGAGCGCTCAGGAGACACGCTTAACCGCGAAAACCTGGGGTTGCCTCAACTGTCAGTCAACGATATTCTTTTGATGAAACTCGGGATGCGGCATGGCCCTGCCGATACCGTAGCCTTGCGCATAATCAATGCCGATGCCGGCCAGCACCCCCAGAATCTCCTGGTTTTCGACAAATTCGGCGATCGTCTTGATGCCCATGCCGTGGCCGACGCCGTTGATTGCGTGCACGAAAAGCCTATCTTCGCGGCTATGCAGGATGTTTTTAACGAAAGATCCGTCAATCTTCAAATAATTGACCGGCAACTGTTTAAGATAATTCATCGACGAAAAACCGACGCCGAAATCGTCCAGCGCGAAACTGCCGCCGATGCCTTCAATTCGCATGATCAAATCATGGGCCGCCTGTAGCCGGGTCACCGCCTGCGTTTCGGTGACCTCGAAGATAAAATGTTCCGCTTCGAGGCGGTATTGCTGCAAAAACCGGCTGATCACGGCGAAGGCGTCCGGATTGGACAGCATTTCGGCCGACAGGTTGATAGACAGTTTGATGTCAAGGCCTTGCCTCAAAAGTTCGGCCTGTTTGCTGAACGCCAAATCGATCACGCGCAGATCGATTTGATAAATCAGCCCGGTTTGTTCGGCGACCTCGATAAACCTTGCCGGCGGGCTTATCTCTCCATCCTCTCCGACCATTCTGAGCAAACATTCGTAATGCGTGATCGTCCGGTCCGCAATCCGCATGATCGGTTGGTAATACAGCACAAAGCGGTTTTCCTCAAGCGCCTTTTCGATCTTGGCTTTCCAGGTCACCCGGCTCTTGATGGCCTTGCGGCCGATGTCATCATGGCTGGCCAGCCGCCAACCGCCTCGCCCCTCCTCCTTGGCCCGGTACATCGCAATGTCCGCCGACGCGAGCAGATCCTGCGCGCCGCAATCGGCTTCGGGAAACATTAACAGGCCCGCACTGACCGAGGCGCGGTGCTGCTCGCCGCCGCTATCGATCACCACCGTCGCCATTTCGCTGCATAATTTCTGCGCCAACTCCTCGGCCTGTTTTTGCTCGATATCGGAAGCCAAAACGATGAATTCGTCGCCGCCAAAACGCGC
>Ga0066438_1000430_pt1 | contig 10266 bp, 9 predicted proteins | sample LakWasMet56_HOW8_2_FD_59526 | JGI IMG/M metagenome (GOLD analysis project Ga0066438, IMG submission 59526) | Freshwater sediment methanotrophic microbial communities from Lake Washington under simulated oxygen tension - Sediment Metagenome 56_HOW8 | ecosystem: Environmental > Aquatic > Freshwater...
ACCACCGGCGCGAGCGACGGGTCGGCCACCCAGTCGGGCTTGAAGACGCCGTTCTCCCGCAGGTCGTGCGCGGCGAGCTCGCCGACGAGCACCTGGCCCACGTGCGCCGCGGGCCGGCCGAAGGAGTGTGCCTCGAGCCAGGTCTGCATCACGCTCCAGTCGCTGTCGGCGGGCGTCCACACGCCGACCGGCCGCGAGCCGTTGTTGTCGTCGGCGATGATGGCGTGCGGGGGCAGCGTGACGGCCGGCGGGTGCGCCGCGGCCCAGCGCGCGAGGGCCTTCGGGGTGGCGGTGATGTCGCCCGCGTGTTGCGGCAGCGTGAGGAGCACGTCGTCGACGGCGACTCCGAGGGCGGAAGCGACGGGCGCGAGCTCCGGCTTCGTGTCGGCCCACGCGAAGCCGCGACCGAACTCGGCGCCGGTCTTCGTCTTCGGGCCGCGCAGCACGACGAGCAGCCCTTCGTGGTTCTCGGGCATGGGGACCGAAGGGCGTACGAAGAGGAACTCCGGGTACCCCTCAGGCAACGTCGCGCCGCGTTTGGCGAGCGTGTCGCGCGGGTGTTCGACTTCGACGGTGCGCTCGAGCACGCGCCAGGTGCCGTCGGCTTCCTTCACCACGCGCGCGACCGAGCCCTGCACGGTGTCAGGGTCGAGCGCGTCGCTCACGCGCAGCAGCGTGCCGCCAAAGTGGCCGAGCGCGGTGACGTCGCGCGAGAACTGCGCGCCGATCTTCCGGAAGTAGCCGACCGCGCGCGGCGTGATGGCCTTCTCGGGCAGGAAGGGCTGGTACCACTTCGCGCGCAGCGTCAACGCGCCGTCGCTGATCATCCGCTCGTCGGGGAACGGGTTGTCGAGGCTCTGCGCGTCGGCGGTCCACAGGAAGTGAGGCGGTTCGACGGGCGCGGGCGGCGCGGGGCACGCGGCGAGCGCGAGGAGGACGAGGCAGACGAAGCGACGAAGCACGCGCGCATGGTGCAGGACCGTCGATGCCAACTCAATGCCAGCGCCGCCAGGTGACACCCGGCGGTTCCGACCCGTCTTGCCCCATCAGAGTGATGGGCGTCAGGGCTGCGACGAGACGATGGGGAACGGCGCGCGCTCGGCGTCGGGCGGGTTCGACGCGTCGGTGTCGTGGGCGAACTCGACGTCGGCGGTGGTCTCGATGAAGGGGCCCCCGCGCTCCTCGATGCCCTCTTCGTCACGGAACTCTTCGGCGGCTTGAGCGCCCGAGGTCATCGACTGCACGTAGGCCTCACCGAGCTCTTCGCGGAGGTCGTCTTCTTCACCGGGGCTCCCCAGACGGAAGGAGTCTTCGGACAACGGCGGCTTCACGGGCGCGGCGGGGCGGACTCGGCGCTTCGGCTTCGGTTTCGGAGTGGTCTTCTGGGCTCGCATGGTCGGGACTGCGTGCATCACGCGTGCCCCGTACGTCAGGGCGTGGCTCCGGTAGCGTCGGGCCGCCATGCCTGTGCGGATCAGACCTGCGAGCGCTGCCGACTTCGAGCTGTACGTGCGACTGCTGCCTGAGCTGGAGGTCGATGATCCACCACCGACCCAGGAGAAGTGGCGCACCGAGCTGATGCCGCAGACCAGCATCGCCGAGGTGAACGGCGTGACCGTCGGGTTCTGCTGGTGGCAGCGCCTCGAGGGCAGCGGGTACGTGCGGCAGATCGTGACGGATCCGTCAGCGCGGAGGACTGGCGCGGCCCGCGCGCTGCTGGAGCACGTCGCGAACGAACTGCGCGCCGCGAAGTGCACCACGTGGCGGTTGAACGTGAAGCCGCAGAACACGGCCGCCCTCGCGCTGTATGCGTCGCTTGGGTTTCGACGGGAGTACGGCTCGGTGTCGCTGAAGGTCGAGTGGCCGGTGCTCGAGCGGATGGTGAAGTCGAGCGCCGAGGTGCGCGTGGTGACGCCGGGTGAGGACGGAGAGGTCGAGGCGGCGTTCGAGCTGCCCGCGGGACAGCTCGCCGGGTTTCGGCCGCAGCGGGTGTTGCTGCAGGCGTTCGCCGAGGGCCGGCGGGTGGGGTTCGCCGCGTTCAATCCGCAGTATCCCGGCGCGTTTCCGTTTCGGGTGACCGCGCCTGAGCACGCGCGCGCGCTGCTGGAGGCGATGCGCGCGCACTCGCTGCCGGGCGCGACGTACTGCGGGGTGGTCGTGGAGGGCGATGAGGCCCTCGTCGAGGTGCTGAAGGGCGCGGGGGCGGTGGTGCGGATGGTGTTTGAGCATCATGTGGGGGTGCTCGGGAGGGTTGGGTAGAGCCCGCCCCTCACCCCAACCCTCTCCCCGCTTGCGCAGGGAGAGGGGGTTTCGTTAAACACGTTTATTGAACATGTTTAACGAGTCGACGCGCGCCACGAAGAAGGAAGCCACCGCCACCGCCGTGCTCGACGCCGCGCGGGCCGAGTTCGAGCGCGTCGGCTTCGAGGCCGCCAACCTCCGCGCCATCGCCAAACGCGCCGGGGTCAGCGCCGGAACGATCATCCACCACTACGGCGACAAGCGGCTGCTGCTCCACGCCGCGCTGTTCGACGACCTCGACCGCGCGCTCCAGCACGCCCTCACCCACCTTGGCGACGGCCCGCTCGAAGACCAGCTCTCCCGGCTCGGCCGCGCGGTCTTCAAGAGCTACCAGCGCCGCCCCACCCTCTCGCGCACGCTGCTGAAGGAGTCGCTCTTCGCCGACGCCCCCTGGGCGCAGAAGTTCGCGGCCCAGACCAGCGCCGTGCACGCCGCCATCGCGAAGCTGGTGCACGACGCCATCGCCCGCGGCGAGCTGAAGCACGACGTCGACGGCGCGTTGGTCGCGGTCGCCTGGCTCTCGTTCTTCTACTTCGGCCTCATCGCCTGGGTTCAGGGCGGCCACGCGAAGCCGGTGGCGCTGGTCGAGAAGCTCGTCGCCCAACACCTCGTGGGCCTGCGCCCCGAGAAGCGGAGGTCACGGTGAAGTCTCTGTTCAAGAACGACGCGAAGAAGGCCGTGCTGTTGGACTGGTTCGACCGCTTCCGCGCGCGCATCCCCGGGCACACCGAGAGCCGGGTGGTGCAGACCAGCTTCGGCGACACGCACCTGTTGATCGGCGGTCCTCCCGACGCGCCGCCGCTGGTGATGCTGCATGGCGCGATGGCGAGCTCCGCGCACGCGCTGGTCGAGCTCGCCCCGCTGCTCGAGCGCCACCGCGTCTACGCCATCGACGTCATCGGCCAGTCGGTGAAGAGCGCCGACGCGCGCCCCTCGGTGAAGAACGACGAGTACGGGCGCTGGCTGGTCGAGGTGATGGACGCGCTCTCGCTCGCGCGGGCCGACGTCGTCGGCGTGAGCTGGGGCGGCTTCGTCTCGATTCGTCTCGCGGCCCACGCGCCCGAGCGCATCACGAAGCTGGCGCTGCTGGTGCCGGCCGGCGTGGTGGGTGGCAACTCGTGGGCGGGCTTCGTGAAGATGGGCTGGCCGATGACGATGTACCTGCTGTCGCCCAACGAGGCGCGGCTGCGGAAGTTCGTCGCCAACCTGCTCACCACCACCCAGGACGAGGAATGGGTGCGGTTCCTCGGTGACTCGTTCCTCGCCTACGACGTGGCGGGCATGTCGGTGCCCCGCCTCGCGCGCCCCGACGAGCTCGAGCGGTTCACCGCCCCCACGCTGGTGCTCGCCGCGGATCAAGACGTGAGCTTCCCCGGTGCGGCGCTGCTCGCGCGCGTGCCGGGGCTCTTCAAGGCGCCGGTGAAGACCGAGCTGATCAAAGACTGCCGCCACTGCCCGCCCACCACGCCCGAGTTTCGCGCGTGGTTGGGCACCCGCCTCGACGCCTTCCTGACGGCGGCTTGATCTGCGATCGCCGCGCTACTTCGGCAGCGGCACCGAGACCGTCACGCCGCCTTCCACCTCGCCCGTGGTGGGCGTGGTCTGCGCGTGGGCCGACACCGCGACGCCGCTCTTCTTCTCGGTGGCCGTCACGGCGAGGCCGAGCGTGGGCTGCGTCGTGAGGTGCGTGCCCGACGCGGTCACCGACACCGAGCCTGCATCACCGACGGCCGCGAGCTGCGCCGAGAGGCCATCGACGCCGTCGGGCACCAGCTTCGTGCCCACGCCCAGCGTGACGCCCGGCGAGAGCTGGGTGCTGGCGTTCACCTCCGCGGCCGACAGCGCGAGCGGCGTGTCGCCGGTGCGCGTGAACTGCGCCGCGGTGTCGACCTCGAGCCGCTTCGTCTCCACCCGCGCGTCGACCGACACCGCGCGCGGCGCGACGGAGCCGCCGACCGCCACCGAGACTGGGTCACTGAGAAACTCCACGCGCGCCCACTGCTTCTGCGCCGCCGTTCCCGCAGAGAAACCGAGCGTGGTGCCGTCCTTCTCAACGCGCACTGAGCCGCTCGTCGACTTCACCACTCCGCTGGTGGCCACCACCGCGTTCGCCTTCGCGTCGACGCCGTCGCGGTGCACCGAGGCTTCCCACTCGACGCGAGGGTCCTTCACCGTGCCGAGCTGATCAGGCGCATCCCACGCCGCCTTCGCCGACACCGCCACGCCGCCCTTCTCGAGCTGCACACCGCGCGGCACGCCGGTTTGATCGAGCATCGCAGAGCCGCCGCTCGCCCCACCCTGCTCGCGCGGCAGCACCGACGCCGCGACCGCCGCCGTCACGCCTGCCACGCCGAGCGCCACCTGCCCCACATCACGGTGCGCGAGCCCCTGCGTCACCGCCTCCGTCGCGCCGCGCCCCGCAGCGGCCAGCCACGCCGAACCTTGCGCGCCCACCAGCCCCGCGCCGCCGTCCTGCACGAAGCCGCGCGTCACGCAGGCACAGAGGATCCACTCGGGTTGACGGCCGACTGGCTCAGCGACGCCCGGACCCATCGCGCGCATCTGCTCGACGTACTTGCGCAGCGTCTCGAGCACGTCGTCGATCGGCAGCGTGCCGCCGTAGAGCGTGAGGCTGGTGGTCTGTCCCGTGCGTTTGCCGCGCTCGGCGGCGATGTAGTCCTGCACGAGCATCGCGCGCTGCTCCTCGCCGTACTCGAGGAAGTGCGCCCGGTCGGGCCGGTAGAAGTAGGCGCCGCCGCGATCGCCCGTCTTCAGCGCCGCGAGCTGCTCGACCACCGAGTTGACCGCGTAGCGCGAGCCCTGGTGCTGGTAGCTCCAGACGTGCGTCGGCTCGTGCGCGAGGAGCACGCCGTTGAACGACTCCCACGCCTCGTCGTCGGGGTGCTCGGGCAACGTGGTGCCGCGGGCGATCTGCCAGCGAGGGTCGCCCGGGTCGACGTGGATCGTGTTGCCCACCACCATCGCGCCCGCGCCCATCGTCTGCACGCCGGTGGTGAAGCAGAACCGCACGGTGTCGGGGTCGAGGGTGTGAGCGAAGTTCTCGACGATGCGCCGCGCCTCGCTGGTGGTCAGCCCGCGCCGCGAGACGGTGTCGCTGGTGGCCAGCACGTCGTTGATCGCCACGCCGCGCTGCTTGCCGAGCGCGAGCAGCCACTCGAGCCCCAGCGCCTCGACGCAGAAGCCCAGCGAGCCGCGCCGCGCCATCACCTCCAGCACCTCCTTCAGCGCGAGCGCGTTGGCCTCGCTCGCCACCCGGTGCAGCGCAGCACGCAACGCGTCGGTCGGCGCGTCAGCGAACGAGAGCGCCAGGCCGGTCAGCAGCGTCTCGCGCTGCGTCGCGGCGAGCGCACGGAGAATCAAGTCGTCAGGAACGTCGGTCACCGAGAGCCCGCGGCCCAGCGGCCTCGGCGCTTCCCCCGCCACCAGTCGAAAGTTGCGCATACAAGGAGCCTATCGGTAGGTGAGCGACGTGGATTCGCGTTTGGGCGTGCGATAGGGGAACCAAATGAACAAAAGGTGGCTCGGGGTGTGTTGTGCGCTGTGGGTCGTGGGTGCGTGTACCGCTGGGCCCGTTGGTGAACCGACGCTGGAGTTGAAGGTGATCCGCTCCGGAGCGCCCAATGAACCGGTCATCATCAAAGCCACTGCCACGGCGGCCGATGGCACGGTCGGCAAGGGAATCATCAACTTCTCGACTCCCGCAGGGGCATTTCAGACTGACGATGTCGCCATCGACGGATTCGGCACGGCAAATGCCGAGTTGGTGTGTGACCCGGTCAGCAACGCAGCTTGTCTACAACCGTATGTCATTGATGCGCGATGGAACGTCAAAGGAGTGGTCGCCCGCGCTTCAATCAAGATTACACCCAATGCCCTGACCGCTTCGTCCGGTGGCGACGGCGGTGCAGGCAGTGAGTTTTTTGGCACGGCCAAAGTCTTGCTTTTCGGCGACCTGAATGAATCATCGTGTGAGGCCGGTGCCCTCTCTGACCCTCGACGACCGTCAGTCGTCGCAGTTAGCTTTAATTGCAATGTACACGACTTCAAGTATGTCAACGGTCAGGTCTATTACATCACATTCGGAGACTCCCAGTTGTTCAGGTTCAGGGCAGATAGTTGGGATCGCGACATGAACGGCTCGCGATACCCCAGCCCAGACAAGGTTGGGGACGAGGTCATCTCAACGTGCGCCCCTGTCGACCGGTACTGGGTCTCACCCGAGGGCCGTGTTCTCTATTCTTGCAGAGGCGATCTCTATCAAGCCGGCGTGACATTGCGCGCTGATGACATCGGCATAATGGCTTACGGGAACAATGGAACGATTCTCACCGAGGATGGAATTGTCACTTCTGATGGCGTCACTCGACCTTTTTCGCCGCCATTGACATTCCAGCACATTGACCCGAGCCTGGCCCTTGCTGACGGATTTCTGGCAACCAAGGACAACTCAGACAGGACAAACTGTGCTCTGTATCATGTCGCGCTCGATGGCACCGTTACCCAACGGGGCTCTTATGGAGTCGCTTGCGACCCTCAATCCAGGCTGGACGCTCAGGGTTCGCTGACGTTCTTCTCAATTTCCCCTGCAAATCAATTTATCGACGAGATCATGGAGGTTCCGCCCGATGGCACACCTGTTGTCATCTACAGCGAAGCCAATGCCACCGCTGCTGATTGGTCGAAGTTTCCACCGAGGGTCTACAACAAGATCCACGTCTCGGAACTGGTGGGCGCAAACTAGGGCCTGCGCTCAGCGCTCGACGTCGTTGACGTGATTCCACGGCGTGCCCGCGCGCACCGGCTCGCTGCCGATGACGCGGTCCTTCGTCGAGATGGACCACACGTCCACGGTGGCATCGCCGTCGATGTTGCCCGCCGCGACGATGGTCACGTCACAACCTCCGTCGGCCTCACACCGCACACCCGCCTCAGCGAGCAGCCACGAGGGGATGCCCGCCAGCAGCGCGCGGTTGTTCGCGCCCGGCACCCGCGCTTCGTCGGCAAACACCCCGCCATGCTGGCCCCCATCGGGTGCGCCCTGCGTCAGCGGGTCGCTGCGGTGCGACACGAGGTAGAGGTAGCGGTTGCCGCGCTCGGGCAGGAAGCCCATCTGTTCGATGGTCTCGGAGTACGCGTCCTTCTCGTACCAGTAGGACTTCTCGGCGGTGAACGCGGCCTTGAGGCTCGACTTCACTTCCGAGCTCTTCGACTTCGAGCCAAAGCGCAGAAACGAAGGCACCACCGTCAGCGCGAGGCACGACAACACCATCACCGCCAGCAACCCACACCCGACGAGGATGCCGGCCCACGGTTTCCGACGAGGCTCGAGGCGAGGGTCCATGCCCCGCAGGGTGTCACGCCGCGCGCTGCGCCGTCACCACGCCGGGAATGCAGATGCGGAACGACGTCGGCCACCCGTCGCAGTCTTCGACGTCGATGGTGCCGCCGTGCGCGTCGACGGTGAGCTTGCAGAAGTAGAGGCCGAGGCCCCAGCCGGCGCGTCGGTTCTCCTGCGTCGAGCCGGCCTGCACGAACTTGTCGAACAGCGAGGCGCGCGCCGCGGGGGGAATCACCGGCCCGTCGTTGCGCACCGCGAAGACCACCACGTCTCCTTCGCGCCGGCCCTCGAGCCGAATGCGCCCACCCGACGGCGTGTACCGCAGCGCGTTGCTCGAGATGTTCTCCAGCGTGCGCATCAACAGCGCGTGGTCAGCCTCGAGCACCACGTCGTCGGTCTCGAGCTCGACGGTGATGCGCCGGCCGCGGCCCTGCGCCTGCAGTTGTTTGTGGAGCGACTCCAGCATCGCGCGGCTCGGCTGCGGCTCGCGGTTGAGCGGGAACGAGCCGCTCTCCATGCGGGTGATGTTGAGCAGGTCGCCGATCATGCCCGCGAGGCGGTCGGTCACCTGCCGCGCCTCGGTGAGCGCGTTGAGCACCTCTTCATCGAAGTCTCTGGGCAGCTCGGCCTTCACCCAGTCGAGGTTGGCGCGCACGGCGCCCAGCGGCGCGCGGAGATCGTGCACCAGCAACGAGGTCAGCGACTCCTTGTCGGCCTGCAGCGCCACCAACTGCGCGTTCTGCGCGCGCGCGTCTTCGAGGAGCCGCTCGATGGTGGCGCGTGCATCGGTGAGCTCCTTCACCTCTTCGTGCGAGCGCCGCCAGGCCACCTCGGTCGACGCCAGGCTCCGCACCATGCGCCGCAGCCGCGAGGTGACGGTGGTCTGCACCAGCCCCGCGAGGCCGAGCACCACCACCGCCGACACCTGCGCGGCCCACGACACGCCGGCCTGTTGCATCAGCGCGACCTGCGCCACCGCCGACAGCGCCGCCACGGCCCACGCCGCGGTGCGCCGCATCGTCGAGGCGGTGAAGGCCACCATCATCACGAAGAGGCCCAGCGAGAAGCCGGCCACCCCTGCGGGGAAGGGGCTGCCCGGCATGCTGCGCCGCTGGAGCTCGTAGACCACCAGCACGTCGAGCAGGAACGAGTACGGCCCGAGCTTCGCCAACCACGGCTGCTTGCGCGCGAAGAAGAGCACCGCGGCGAAGGCGCCGAAGAGGCCCAACGGGGCGAGGTAGGTGTCCCACCCGGGCCCTCCGGCGACGTGCATCACGCCCGCGAGCACCGCGAAGGCGACCGCGGCCACCAGGCGAACCCGCGCGGCGGTGACCGTGGCGCGCGCCGACTGCTCCGCGAGCGCGGTGGCCTCTGCCTGACCTCGAACGACCTCGTACGGCATGTGACTGATCAGCTAACGACGAGGCGCGCGCTGGCGCAGGACGTCAGCTTTCTGACACCGGGAACCGCTGCGGCGACTCGCCCAGCAGGCAGAACCCGAGCCCGGCGCGCTTGGCGAGGTACATCGCCTGATCAGCCCCCTGCAGCAGCGCCTCGACGGTGGCGCCTTGATCAGGAAACAGCGCGGCGCCGATGGTGACGTTGGGCCCGCGCGAGACGGTGCGCACGTGCATCGGCTGCACGATGCGCTCAGCCATCGCCTGCGCGCGCACCCGCAGCAACGCCGCGTCGCGCATGCCGGCCATCACCACCAGGAACTCGTCGCCTCCGAAGCGCGCGGCCGCGTCGGGCGTGCGCACCGACGAGCGGATGCGCCCGGCCACCGCGCTGAGCACCTCGTCGCCGACGTGGTGGCCGTGTTGATCGTTGAACTGCTTGAAGCCGACCAGGTCGAGGAAGAGCAGCGCGAAGGGTTCCTTGCGCGTCACCAACCGCTCGAGGTGCTCGAGCGCGGCGCGCCGGTTCCACAGCCCGGTGAGCGGATCAGTCTCGGCGCGCGACACCGCCTCACCGAGGTGCCGATGGAGCCGCGCTTCGTCGCGCATCACCGCGATGGTGCACCGCTCGCCGTTCAGTTCGAGCGGCGCGAGGGTGACGCTCACCGGCACCTCGAGGCCACCCCGCGCCAGCGCGAAGAGAATGGGGCGCTCGGTCATCAGCCTCGACTCGTGGGGCTGGGTGACGAACTGCCGGAAGTGGGCGGCGTGCGCGTCGCGCAGTCGTGGAGGGATCAACGCCGAGAGGTGGTGCCCCTCGAGCGTGTCGCGGGTGTGCCCGAGCAACCGGGTGACGCCCGCGTTGAGGTGGGCGATGCGCCCTGACGCGTCGACGATGATCACCGCGTCGGGCAGCGCCTCGAGGAACTCGAACAGCTTGATGGTGGGGTCGAGCACGGGGACCTCTCTGCAAACTAAGCAGCACCCCCGGTGGTGCCAGCCCGACGCAGACTGTGCGTCGCGGCCCGCGCGGCTGGAAACGCGCGCTTCTTCTGCGGCGCGCTACCTTCGGCCTCCATGGTCGATGACGCCGAGCCGAAGAAGAGGCCGAAGCGCGAGACGGTCGAGGTCGAGGTCGAGGGGCGCGCGCTCACGCTCTCGAACCAGGCCAAGGTGCTCTACCCCGGCAGCGGGTTCACCAAGGGTCAG
>Ga0066438_1000431_pt1 | contig 10241 bp, 5 predicted proteins | sample LakWasMet56_HOW8_2_FD_59526 | JGI IMG/M metagenome (GOLD analysis project Ga0066438, IMG submission 59526) | Freshwater sediment methanotrophic microbial communities from Lake Washington under simulated oxygen tension - Sediment Metagenome 56_HOW8 | ecosystem: Environmental > Aquatic > Freshwater...
TTCTCACTCTCCAGTTCAATTTCGACCTTGATAGGTGTCTATTGAACCGGGTGAAGTCCACCCGCAACGCTCTTCTGCAGATAGTCGGTGACGAGGTTCTTGAGCGAGCGCGGAAAGATGACGTACTGTACGAAAAGGCCAAGCGCCTTCTGAAACGCATCAACATACTTCGGCTTGTCCAGCTGGGCGGTGAAGCCGCTGCTAGCTATTTCACTGGTGTGCCTGTTGGAATGGTTGGTCGAGCCATGCAGAGGCTCGGGCTTATCGGCAAAGGCGATGAGGACGAAAAAGACGCTGAAGGCAAGGATAAGAAGGCAGGCGGAGACGGCCTCCTCAAACCGGCTGAACCGGTTTCCCTGCCCGGTGAGATTCAGGCATTCCGATTGGCGCTCGAGGCCTTGCTAGATGAACTGAAAATCACCCTTGTAGTTTTCGTTGATGACCTCGACCGCTGCTTGCCCAAGACTGCGATTTCGACGCTCGAATCCATCCGCTTGCTGCTCTTTATCAAACGCAGCGCGTTCGTGGTCGCTGCCGACAATGACTTCATCAAAGGGGCGGTCCGGGTTCATTTCGCCGGGACTGGCATCAAAGACGAAGTCGCGACGAACTACTTTGACAAACTCATTCAGGTTCCACTGCAGGTTCCGCGGCTGGGAGTAAACGAAGCCAAGGCGTACATCGCACTTTTGCTCATGCAGCGTGCAAGAGAGGACAAAGTCTTCGACCAGATGAAGTTCGAGATTGCTCTGGAAGCCGTGTCCAAGAGACTACGAGAGGCGTGGCGCGGCGATTCGGTGACACTGGAGTTTCTGGAAGCGCAGGTAGGCGTCGGTGACCAGCACATGGTCGACTTGATGAAGCTTGCGGACGGACTCGCGCCATTGCTGACAAGGTCTCTTGCAGTCGATGGAAATCCGAGGTTGATGAAGCGCTTCCTGAACACCGTCTTCCTGCGGTCCAGCTTGGCGGAACCCCAAGGTATCAAGCTTGACCTTGAGGCACTTGCGAAGTGGCATCTGCTCGAGCGTTGTGCGCCAACACTTGCCACAGCGTTGGCCAACATGGTTACGTCCGAGTCTGACGGGCGCGTGGCTGCTCTGAAGGCGGCCGAGGACGCCACCACCTTGGGGCAGGAGCTTGCACTGCCCTTCGATGCCAATGACTCGTTCGTGCACCAGTGGCTTGGGCTCGCCCCGCAGCTTGGCGGCGAGGACCTTCGTCCATTGCTGCACCTTAGCAGGGACACTGAAACCCGCGATTTCGGTACCGATAATTTGACGGTGGTTGGCCGTGACCTTCGTGACGCCCTTGCGGCGGCGACTGCGCGAAATGCCCCCTTGACAGAGGCTATCACCAGGGCTGGTGCGGTCCAGGCTGGCGTAGCGATGGCTCGAGCATGGGCGCTCCAAGCATCGAAGCGGACCTGGCGCAGTGCAGCCGACGTGCTGATGCTCATCGAAACCTGCAAAGTGTTCGCGCAGCATGGCCCCGCGGCGGCGGAGCTTCTGGCCAAAGCCCCCGCTGCCGCCATCGGCAGCGGGCTCATTCCGGAGCTCACTGCCCAGGAGTGGGCAAAGCCCGTTCTGGAAGCGTGGCTCGCTCACCCGGATGCCAACAGGGCGGTGAAACGTGCAATCGAGCAGATGAACAGGAGGGGAAACTGATGGGGACGTCTACTTCGAGCAAGGGAGGCGGGCCGCGTTCTCCATTCGACCCCGAGTGGTTGGACGGCCCCGCCGGAGGAGGAGTCGGTGGCGGGGATGCCGAAGGCAACGGAGATGGGCAAGGTGAGGGTGATGGCGCAGGGGATGGCGCACCTCAGGGCGATGGGGTGCCGGGTCAACCGCTACCAACCGTAAATCCCTCGCGACGGCTTGCCGGAGCCCGCACCGCCATGTCTGGGGCGCTGGGCGGAGGCGGAAGGGGCGACTTCAAGTCCGCTGCGAAGCGGATGGTTGGGCGAGGGATGGGTGGGTCCGCCCGTGCTGCCAACACCATGCGTTCTACGGCGCAGGGCGCCGGTGCACTGGGTCAGTTCCTTACTCAAGCGCGTGATGGAACCGACCCAGGCGTCATCAACTGGGTTCAGCGTGTCCGCGCGGCCAACCTCTCGGCAAACGACCTCATCCTGGAGGTCGTCAAAGAGGTCATCCCGGATTCAGGCAGCATTGATGAAGAGTCGCTTCGCAACGCAGCTACGGAGACGTTCTCCATGCTGTATGAGACGTCGCCCGATGTCGACATCTTCAATCTGACCGACCAGCAAATCGCAGACATTATTGGCTTTACCGTCGCCAACGACATCTGCAATCGCGTGGACCTGCTCCTCGGCCAGAGCTATGAGAAGCTGAAGTACACCCCGCAGCAGGTGCAGTTGTGCCGCAACGACATTCGCGAGTACGTGCGCGGGCTGGTACGAGTGGAGCTCGACAAGTTGGGGCCAAGACCCGTCGATTCCCACGGGCTGGCCCGCGACGTCCTTGCTGCAACTTTGGAGGTGTTCGGCGAATGAAAATCTTATGCACAAGCGTTGATAGTCTGCCGGTAAACCTTCCGCCGGATGAGCAGGCCTTCTCGTTCTTTAAACCAGCCGGTCGCGAAGGCGTCGGCAACATCGCCAACAAGTGGAAGCGCTTACTGAAGCGCAAGGGCTTCGCTCCCGACGCCTCGACCTGGGACTTCGTGCAGTTCTGCCTCGCCGTCTGCGCGGCCGACTTGGCTTGTCCGAGAGCGACTAGCGCTGATGGTTGGACTCGTGTCATTGAACTAACCGTCGGTTTGCATGAGCCCATGCGGTGGGTTGGTTTCGAGGAGCACCTTGCAAAGATGCTCAAGCTGCTGACAGGCGACTACTGGACGCTCCACTTCGTCGCAGGGGGTGAAGCACCGCCCGCAGGTACAGTGACGGTAGTACCGCATGATTGCGTGTGTCTGCTTTCGGGTGGATTGGACAGTCTGGTCGGGGGCATCGACCTCGTGTCCCAAGCCAGACGGCCGGTCTTCGTTTCTCAACTCGCCCACGATGACTCGCGTCGTCAGGTGTCATACGCGGCCAGGCTGGGCGGAGCCAACGCACATTGGCAGTGGAGTCACGGCATCAACTTCCCGGGGGCTCGTGAGCCATCCACGCGCGCTAGGTCCTTGGCCTTCTATGCCTTCGCTGTCTTGGCTGCCTCTCGGATTGCAGGAGACCGCGTTCAGGTGTTCGTGCCTGAAAATGGATTCATCTGCATCAATCCGCCTTTGGTGCCAGGCCGTGTGTCGAGCTTGAGCACCAAGACCACCCATCCCCAGTTCATTGCGATGATGCAGGAGCTGCTGGACGGGCTCGGAGTCGGCGTGGCGCTTGAGTTGCCTTACAGGTTTAAAACTAAGGGGCAGATGCTTCAAGAGTGCCGCAATCAGCCACTCCTGGAAGAGCTTGCATCCGATACCACGAGCTGCGGCCGCTTCCGGACCTACAACCGCACCCACTGCGGGCGTTGCGTCCCGTGCATGATTCGTAAAGGGGCGTTCTACGCATGGGGGCCGGACCGAGATAGAACGAACTACGTCCACGACTTCCTTGCTGAAGCGGACAAGTCCAGTGGCCCCGACGACGCAATGGCGGCCGCGCTCGCGGTGCTCACCGTAGAGGAAAGAGGACTCGACCGATTCCTAGGTGCAACGCTCGGCTTTGCCGCGACGGACGAGCGGTCTTCGTATCGACGGGTATTGAGCGACGGTTTGGCCGAGGTAGAAGCGGTACTGCGGAGGGATGGCGTGCTTTGATGGACTTCCATTGCCATCTCGACCTGTACCCGGGCGCAAAAGCGGTCTCGGAGGAGGCTGCGCTTCGCAACGAGTTCACGTGGCTCGTGACCACGAGCCCTCGAGCCTATGAAGCCACGTCTAAAGTTCTTGGCCATGTTCCGCGCGTGCTCATAACCCCTGGCTTGCATCCCGAGTTGGTTGAAAGCCGCGCTGGCGAGCTCCCTCACCTGCTTAAGCAAATGGCTCTGGTGGCGGCAGTGGGTGAAGTTGGCATTGATGGTTCCTACCGCTTTAAATCGAGCCTGTCGACACAGAGGCACGTGTTTGATGCTGTCGTGTCGCGCAGCAGGGAGCTCGGCGGCAGAGTCCTAAGCATCCATTCGCGAGGTGCTGTCAGAGAGGTTCTGCCCATTCTGCTCAAGTACCCCGGATTCGGCACTGCTGTACTTCACTGGTTTACTGGGACCATCGCAGAGATGGACGCTGCGTACAAAATGGGGTGCTGGTTCAGCATGGGGCCTGCCGCGTTCGAGAGCGCGGCCGGTCGCGCTCTCGCCGCCAAGCTCCCGCGCGACAGAGTCGTTCCCGAAAGTGATGGACCGTTCGCCGAAGAGAATGGTGCACCTGTTCAGCCGTGGAGCATGGGAAGAACGGCACAACTGTTCGCCCCGCACTGGGAATGCACGGAGCACGAAGCGTTGGTAACGCTGAATGCCAACGGAAAGATGTTGTTGCGCGCAATGGACTGGACGTCTTAGCGAGTTGCCAGAAGCGGACGGCCTTCTCGTCGAGTTTGAAGTCTGCCCCAGACCATAGCAGTCGTCCAACCACAGCGGGTGAGTGGCTGCAATCAGCCTGAACCGCCCTTCGAAGTCCCGAGTCCTGCTGTGCAGCGATTGCAGCCCGTCGCGGCTATGAGTCGGACTCTCGCCGACTGTCATCAAGCGGTCACTGGGCATGATGACCACAGGACGCGCGAAGGTCAGCTATGCAAGGTCCAGCCGCCCCTCTCGAAGTTCGCCGCACTCTGACCGAGTTCAGGTGCTCGCGGTATAGCTCCGTAGCTTTATGGGCCAGCCGGGTTGATGGACATGGGCTGACTGGTACGAGCAACTAAGTCCGGTGCGGGAGCCGGTGTTTGCGCCACGACCCCTTCGGCAGTCGCTTCCTGCACCACATACACGGTCTGCATTTCGGATGGGGATGCCTTAGGTCCAGAATCCTCGGGTGGCTGCGTGGGCTCAACCTGCGCAATCACTGCGGATTCCGGCTCGGGAACATTGCCGTCAAACACGAGATGCGGCGCCACTGTGCACTTGAGGGCATCCAGCTTGACGGCTCGCCGTCGGTCTGGCCGCGCTGTCAGTTCCAAGCCTGCCTGGACGGCCTGAGCCAGGACATTGCCAAGGGCCTTAAGCCGGGCTTCACGCAGCGACTCCAACGGTGGGTAATGCGATTCCGGGCCTGCAGTGGAGACGACCAGTTGTGCCGTGAGGTCCGCAACCTCCGTCAAGAACCACTCTGCATCGGCGCTCGGATGCCGCAATGCACCTTCAACGAGGTGACCCAAAAGCTCGGCAAACGCTTTCACCTGCGAATGATGGGCAGCCAACAGGTTCAAGAACTCAAGCGCAACGCGAGCACCACTGACGAACTCAGTGTCTGGGCTCGCCAGGTATTCCTTGAACTGCTGAATGCCATATCGCAAGGTGAAGCCACCTTGCAAGGCCATCCACAACAGGTCATACGCAGCCAAAGACACGAAGGTGCGATTGCACAGGAACTGTTGCAGCACTGCTTGGCTGTAGTCTCTCGGTCCAATCACACCTTTGCTGCCCGCATGCATCAGCAGCACTTGAGGCCACACCCAAGGTCGCTGGAGGGTGGCAGCAGCCAGCTGGGCCAGCCGACCATCGACTGTCAACAACGTCGCATCTCGTTCAGCGACCAACAGCATCGCGGAATACTCTTCCGCTTCGAGCGCCTCTTCTGCGTTCTCCAAGCCATCAGGCAAGGTATCCGGCCCGTACGCGGGAATAACCTCGCAATGTGCACGAACGGCTTCGACCATGCTCCGCAAGAACGCCACGCGGCGTTCCTTGTCGCGGGCGCTGTACTCAATAAAGCGCATCTGGCCTTCGTCATCCAACAGGCTCCCACTCTCCCCAACTGTCTGCGCCTCTTCAAGGCAGATTTCCAGGACTTCTAACGTCTTGGTTGAGCAGTAGACCTTTGGAAGAACCGCAAGTGCCCTTTGGCAGCCAATGCGCGTGAGCTCCGTAATGGTTGCAGCGTCAACCACATACGCCGCATCGGGCCGCTCCAATAGCTGGGCAGAGCTTTGACGGTCTTCGGTAGTGCCCCGCGACACAAAGAGCTTGGGGCCCGAATTGGGCCATCCGGTGACAACGTCAACGACGCTCCTTCCAAGCATTCGAGCGACGATTCCCAAGGTCAACGGGCCATTCTGGTAGGCGTCCATGACCATCTTTGAGTAGGCTGACTGGCGCTTGAGCACCGCGTGCACATGCGAGAAGTCGGCACCATCCTCCCCGGTCGGAACTGGAACAGAAAAGAACGCTGAATCCGACGACATCGACGTCTGAACACGTTCTTGTGCAACATGCAGCAAATGTCGATATGCCGAAGTGATGCTCTGGATGGTGTACTTACGCGTGGTCCCCAAGCCTCCAGGCAGTTCAACTTCAGCCCCGAGAGCCGCCCCCAGCAGCGCCTGGACCTCAGCGCTGTCATGCGGGTAGAACCCCTCGCGGGACGGCAACGCCCCCGAATTCGTCGGGTCCAATGAAATTGTCAGTGCTCCTCTGAACGCGTCCTGCAATTGAACTGTCGAACCGGGTACGACTGCCAGCAGGGATTCATCCATATTTGGGAGTTTGGCCCGACATGCGACGATGCCAACGAAGTAGCCAGAGGCTGCCTCGAGTGCATCCATGTTTCGGCGGAACTGTCGATACAGCCGCAACATGCCCGACTCCTGCCGGTCGTACTTCAGCTCAAGCGAAGCAAGCTGCGCGATTTGTCGATGATGGCCATCAAGCTCGTCAGGCAAGGCCTCCAAATCTTGGTGGAATCGGAGCATCTTCTTTGTCTTGAGGTCCAAGACGAGTCTGAGCAGCCAGCCGCCCGAACTCTTAGGAGCGCTCTCGCACTGACGGTCCGCCAGCGGCACCAGGAAGTCCCAATCTGCCGCCTGCTGCCCTAGCTCCAGGGCAAGCCCCCGAATGTGGTCGTCAGCGGCCCAGTCGCCTGGCAATGACGTCAGGAGCTCACGCGCCTTCTTCCGTGCACCGCTGCGAACGTAGCAAACCAGGAGCCGAACATGGAGTTCGGTTCGGTGCCCAAGCGGTGCAAACCTCTCGTAGATTCGCGCCGCTTCGGCGTGCTTACGCACCGCGTAGTACAGGTCCGCGAGTTGAAGTGCTGCAGGCCCCTGACTCAAATCGGGAACGAGCTCCTTAGCACGGGCAACCGCGACATCACATTCAGCGTCTTCATCTGCCAAGTGAAGAATGCGTGCGCCACCGCAAATGAGTGGAAGGCTGTCTTTAGTGGCCCAGTTGACCGCCTTGACCTCCGCGGTCGCCTGGGCTCGGCCGTCTTTCGACCGCCACAGCGCAATCCACCGCATCGCCTGCATGATGTCGAGCACCTTGGGCTCGGAGCACGGGACCTTCTGAATGGCGGCAACCGCTGCCCCAACAAGAGCGACGTCCCCTGCATCAGATGCGACCTCAGTGACCAGTATCAGCGCTTCTTCTTCAAGCTGGTCCAGCCAGGCACGGCCATTGACCAGAATCTCGTCAAGGCGGTCTAGCCGTCGGTAAGCATCCAATGCCACGCGCTGGAGCTTTGGACTCAGCGCATCAGCATGCCGAGCCTCTTCGACGAGTTTCAACGCCTCTTCAGCTTGGCCAGCGAGGTTGTACGCATAGGCCAGGTGCACCAGCGTGTCCGCGCGGGCCTCTGTGCTTTGAACGTCCCACAACCGCTCCTTGCGCGGAGTCAGGTGAGAAATCGCCCGCTTCAATGCATCGAGATTGGCTCCAGGCCGAAGTTCGAATGCGCTTTGGATTGGGTCTGCCGTCGCAACTTCCAGCGCCATCGCCAGTGCGGTTCTCCGGACAAAGAACCCCGCACCAGGCAAGTCGAGTGCTTGCGCAATTACATGATTGGCGCCCGCAAGGTCACCCACCATCTTGTGCGCCAACGCCACTATTTGAAGCACATCGCAGTTGGACCGCATAGCCGCTGGCGCATCCGCCAACTTGATGCCCTCACCGTTGAACATGCGTGCGTTCGTATACGCAATCCAAACATGCGCTGACGTGGGGAACCGGGCTACGGCCGTTGCACCCGCGGCAATTGCGCCCGCGACATCGTCGTTGAGCAGCAGCCCGCGCACACCCGCTGCTGCCATCTTTTCATCGTCAGGGTACAGCTCCGCTGCCTTTAGGAAGTCTGCGACTGCTGCTTTTCCGCCCTCCAGGTGCCAAGTGCACAGCGCCCGCTGCAGATACCACCGGGCCTGCTGATGCGGGTCCAGCACGCTCATGTCCGACCCCAAGCGAGTCACGGCTTCTAGGCCATCTCGAAATCGGCAGGCCTTCAGCAAGTCATTGATGCCGTCGAGCTGGTCAGAAATGAACTTGTTGACAGAGTCCGACCTTGCACCTGGCAGGCCGATGGCACCGTCCAGCTTCGACTCAATCCGCAGCGCGGTCGTTTGAAGCGCTAGATTGCTTTCTCTCTGTTCCTGGAACATCGCTCCCGGCGCATTTGGCGCGTAGTCCCGCTGCAACTTGCCATTGCCTCGAATGTGGCGGCAGATGTCATCCCAGAATTCGATTTCGACAGGGAACTGACCCGCAGCAACGCGCTTGTCAGACAGGTCCTGGACGGAGTGCAACAGCGTTGCGTCAGCAGCCGCAGTGGTCGCGACGATGAGCCTGACGATGGGAACCTTCTTCTTTTCCGCGCGCTCAAGCTCCTTCTCGACCATCTTGAGCGTTAACGCGCCATCGACATACCGCTTGGACTGGATGCCTAACCGGCCCGTATGCGAGTTCACGAAAACGTCGACACCACCCTGAGCTTGCCCCCGCCTCCCATTGATTTTTGGCATCGGGTCTCCGAACAGTTCGCCATAAATTCGGGCGCACATGTCCTCGAAAGCCGAGTCATCAGTTGGTTTCACGATTTCGAACTGCACTGAGTGCATGTGGCTCCTCGTTCTGCCGTCTCCTTCTGCAGGGTTCTCCCGCACAAGACCTTCCCCCTGGCACAGGTTGTTGGCGTAGCCACGCAATCGCGGCTAACCACACAGCTCTGCGCCGCTGAGCCACATCTTATCCGGCGCTGGTCATGCATCCAGTGCGCCAGCGGCCCAAGCATCTTCACGAGTCAGCCCATCGACACAGCCTGCACCAATTTGCGAACTCTGTAACGTGGTGGACCTGTCCTGCAGCGCCAGCGTTTTCGCCGTGGCAGGTCGGTCGCCTGACCGACGCGGGCAAGCCGCAGCGTCAGGACAGACAGGTAGCGCCCGGCTTTCGGTTATTCGCCCGCACGCTGGCCGGGTCGGTCCGCTCCTGTCTGCCCCAGCCCACAACCCAACGAGCTTCCGAGACCCTGACGCTGGATGACTACCTCATCGACGCGTCGGACCGCACGACCCTGCACCGTGTCCGCGGCGATTTGTGCCGGTCGCGGCGTCCCTAAGCAGTCAATCGTTCCGTTCGCCAGTTTGCGCAGCGGTCCACTGACCGGTGTCGGCAGTGATGCGGTCATACGAGCCTGCCGCACTTCAGGCGCCGGAACTCGGCGAAGCGGTCGTTGAGGCTGCCAGCCGCGAAGGTCACGGATCAGCCTGAAGCGGTCAACTGACGAGCTATGACGGAAATGCACTTTCTCTGAGAAGAAAATTTCAGTGCAAGCGCGTTCCACCATGCAATCGAACTTCTTGACTGCAGGGAGTTTCCTGGAAACACGACCCGACAACCGAACCCCGAAAAAAATTTACAGAGTTAATTTTTCCATTACAGAGTTTATTTTTACGATCACTGAGCGCCGCAAAAGCGCCACCGTCATTCGACAGTGACGCTTTTGGCAAGGTTTCTGGGTTTGTCCACATCCGTCCCCCGCGCGCAGGCCGTGTGGTACGCCAGCAGTTGCAGCGGCACGACGTGCAGGATGGGACTGAGTGCCCCGTAGTGCTCGGGCATGCGGATGACGTGGATGCCGTCCGCGCTCTGGATGCGGGTATCCCCGTCGGCCAGCACATACAGCACGCCGCCGCGCGCGCGCACTTCCTGCATGTTGCTTTTGAGCTTTTCCAAGAGCGCGTCGTTGGGGGCCACAGTGACCACCGGCATGCTGCTGGTCACCAGCGCCAGCGGGCCGTGCTTGAGTTCGCCAGCCGGGTAGGCCTCGGCGTGGATGTAGCTGATTTCCTTGAGCTTGAG